>Ga0214544_1001507_pt1 | contig 48542 bp, 27 predicted proteins | sample CNSS3metaG_FD_160074 | JGI IMG/M metagenome (GOLD analysis project Ga0214544, IMG submission 160074) | Root nodule microbial communities from cowpea collected in UCLA plant growth center, Los Angeles, California, USA - CNSS3 | ecosystem: Host-associated > Plants > Roots > Nodule | place: USA...
TTCCTAGTGTGCCACGTCATTCTTCCTAGACCGTTTCCTCTCATACACCCTGCCCCACCTATTCTTACCATTCTCTTCTTGGATCATGGGCTCTTTAAACCCAATTGTATTTGGGTCTGTATCAACAAGCTTTGTCATTTCTTCATGTGTACTCTCGAATTTCATTAGTCAGTGAATTCTGCAGTATCTAAAATCCCAGTGGTCAATTGGCTTTGCAGATAAAGTTGAAGGGAATTGGTGATTGATATCAATCAAGCTCAAGTTCAAGCTGTACCCAATATATTTCCAATTTCATACCTGAGTCAGTACTGCACTACGACGGTTCTGCTGGAACACTTTTTATGTGGGAGAATGTCCTTACTAAGTAGTCTTTTTTCAACCTTTCATTTCAGTCAATAAGAATTCAGTATGTATGCATGCCATTACGATTATGCAAGCCAGAAGGGTTTACCATAAACTCTTAATCATAAAAAAGCTTCTAAGAGATCTGAATTGCTACATTTTGACACATGGGGACCCTTGTTCATCGTTTCTATTCATGGATGCAAATACTTTTTAGCTGTATCGGATGATTTCAGTAGATCTATATGCATTACATAGTGGAAACTCAAAGCTGAGTCTCATACTTATAATTTTGTTGTTCTGAGAACAAACTCAGCATGATGCATGAGTGAAACTGATTTGTACAGATAATGGACATGAATTTCTGATTCATAAGCTTCAAGTATCTGATGAAAGAATTTACCAAAAATCTTACGTTGAATCCCTAGCATCATAAACCAGTCCCTAGTTGCTACATGGTTTATTATAGTGATGTCAAAGTCTTTCAATCACTATGTTACCAAACCTGAACCCTGAGCTAGAAAATGCCTTCTTTCTAGGTTACAAATTGGGAACAAAGGGATATGTGTCGCTAGATTTCAATAGCAGAAAAGTGTTCATAATATTGCAGTGTGATCTTCCATGGGACAATCTTTCCTTAAAAGGTTGACAGTGATAGCTTATCATTTCATACTTCTTGAGACAATCACTTTGTAGAACCACATAGTTTCCCTCCTGTAATATATGTTGATAATAGTGCACTAGTATAATAGAATCTTCTCAGTAACCTAACTTTGCACAGGCTGAACCTCCACCAAGAAGATCCAAACAAGCCAGACATTAGCCACATCACCTTGCTGAGTACATATTCAGCTTCTCAACTGATTCAGTAAATTCTTCTTCCTTATACTACCTTCTTTCTTGTCCTGTTTCTGATGCTAAGCTTTACCCTTTCATTTGTTGTTTTTCACATCCGATTACCACAAATGTTGCATTGTAAAATCCAATGCTAAGGCAAATGAATAAGAGTGTTGGAATCATTTGATGCAAGGTGAGCTCATAGCTACAGGGAGCAACGACACTTGGAAACTAGTCGATCTTGTCATTTGAAACCCATTAATAGAAAATTGAGATATAAAATAAAGCATTCAGGTGAAGGATCTATTAAGTGACTCATACCTTGACTTGTGGCCAAAGGTTGTCATAAGGTTGAAGGGCTGGATTACTTTGATACATCCTTTGTGGTTTGCAAAGTTTACAAATGTTTGCATGCATCTATCCAAAGTTTGCATTTACATCAATTGAATGTTTTTAGAATCTTGTAGATATGTTAGAACCCTACAAATATAGTAACTGTTGATATTAGGATCAATTACATCGTGGTTTAAAGATACAGAATTCATCGTATCCTTCTCAGTTTGGTATCAAGAGCCTAAGGAGAAGGGAACCTAATCTCCACGCTTTCCTTGGACCCACTAACCACTGGTGTAAATTGTTTAGAAACCATGTATATTTTTTGGTTTTGTTATTTTTTTATTGTGTTTCACAATTAGTTGGTGTCATTGTTCACCACTAAAACCTGTCTAGCGAGCTTATTCTGGCTCACGATCACCACTGCTAGCATTGCTTTGCCATGCAAAGACCAAATCCGAAAGTCACTGTGCCCTCCAAGCACTTTTGCTCTTTGCCAGCCGCTCTCTAGCAGTTTGACCCGTTTTGCTCTCCAGCCGTCGTCACACCCTTTTACCTGTTTTGCTCTATAGCAGCCGCTGCACCCTCTAACTAGTTTTTCTCTCCAGCAGCTGGCACACCTTCTGAGCCTGTTTGCTCTGGTACCTTGGAGTATTATTCTCTAGTACTTGCTGTTCTGTCTGAGTATTTTTTTTTCTCTTCAGCAACCACCATGATTTTCACGGATAATTTTGCTTTCTAATAGGTTCCATGTCGTCTAAGCACTTTTTCTCTCATGCAGCTGGGGAGCTTTTCAAGCAAGTTTTGCTCTCTGATCACTGCTTCTTTGGCAATACTACTAGTACTCGTTCCACAAGACTTTAGTTGATGTGGATGATATCATCTGTGCTGGAAATTCTTCAATAGAGTTCCAACAGATCAAGTATGTCCCAAGGATTTGGGAGTCCTTAAGTTTTTTCTTGGTTTGAATGATGCCAAACAATTTCATTTTGTGAGAGGAAGTAATGTTTGGACCCTGTTGCTGAATCTAGTAACTTAGGATCCAAACCAGTTCAAACTTGACCTCCCATTCAAGATTCGTCCAGATCGAAGAGGGCCTTATGAAGACGTTCCATCGAATAGGCCTCTCAGAGGAAGATTGCTTTATCTCATTCTCACGAGAACCGACGTTATATTTATATTTAATTCTCACGAGAACCGACGTTATATTTATATTTATATTCGGCAGCTGAACCAGTTTATTTCTCATCCAACTTTGGTTCACTACCAAGCTGCTTGCAGGGTTCTCAAATATACGAAGGGGTGCCCAGGTCGGCATTTATTCTTTCCCAGGTCTCTTACCATGAAGTTGTTTGGTTTTCATAAGTTGATTGGCCTGTTGGTTGTTTGGCTTCTCTACTTACACTCTGATCTGTGTCAAATACACTTGCACCCTGGTTCTGTATTGTAACAACCAAAGTGTGCCAACACAGTCTGTGACGAACAAACAAACTAAACACCTCGAAAGTGATTGTCATATCATATGGATCCTGATCAAAGAGAAGGCTCTCTAGTCCATTTCTTAAGCTTAGGGAAATTTCTTCACTAAGCATCTCTCAAGCATTACATAACCAAACAACTATTCAGACAGCTCAAAATAAAAGAATAACTCCTAATCAGTTATTTTTATGTAATTTTCGCAGTACATTACACAGAGCTGCTATACATAGGATGCATCCTAGTTCAAGGAATTGCATATTGCAACAACACCTTTCCATATAAATATTCTAAAACCCTAATTATGAAAATTAAATTCATTTGATCACTCCTATTTCCTGTGATCACCTTCTCATGACTTATAAAATAAAACTCCAATTAAAAATAGTGAAGAAAAAGCTTAGAAAAACAAAAGGGGACAAGGAGGAACCTGCCAAGACTCTTCACCCTTAAAAGTATAAGAAACGTTGGTTTTTTTTACATCAGGCAACTCGGTTTTGTTGTCCCCTTTGCACCGAAAATAGACAGATGGAGTGGCTTTTAGCCACTCGTGGGTTGTGTAGATTTCAATCGAGCTCAGAGTCACGTCCGCAGATACAACCAACCCTGTGCTACAAACAGTTAGTTTTATGTTTCATGAAACCTATAAACGAACAGATAAGGGAAAATTGAAAATTAACCTGCGAAATCGGTGAAGAATAATATCGAAGAGAAAAGAAGGAGAAGCGAATAAGGATGCGACATGAACATGGAGATGGAGATGAGAAGAGAGGTCGATGAAGGAAGGTTGCAGAAGATTTTCAGAATTCAGATACCAGGCTTAAACGACAGCGTTCGAGGTTGTGAACGGATTTCAATTCAACTGTTTATTCGTTACGGTCTGGTTGGCGGTGCCTTCCGAAGAATAATACTTGTATCATTGCGTAGCGTACAACACAACAGAATGTTCTGCCACGTCATTCCTTCTGAAACGGCATCGTTCTGTTAAGGTAAAGTTGATAAATTCGCAAAGATATGAATGAGTTAATTCTTTCTGATTAACTTAAATTTCCGCGCAAGTACTTTTAAAAGAAAAAATATATAGAAATAAATAAATAATTTCTCAATAAATTTAACTCATGTACTTTGAATTTTGTAGAGAACGCCTTTATATATGTTTCCTGTTTGCAGTTATTATTCCTTTAAAATCCAAAATCTAGAATAAACTTTTTAGTTAAATGCGTTGTGTAATTATCTATAAAAAAGATTATTTAATCGTTCCTTCTAAACATAAACATACAATTCCCTTTTTCTTAACATTTGTTTAAGACAAATAAATTGTTTTAATAATATAGTAGTGGTGGAATTTTATCATTTTAGAGAAGTGGTTAATATAATAGAAGGGTCTTAATTTGGATAGTGCATAAGTATAAATAACAAATTATTTAAAGCGTTGTAAGATTCATGTAGAACAAAAACAACCCTATGGAGTTTAAATAAAAAGAACATGAATGAATCAACCTTTGAAGAAGATGCTAATTGGCTCCACAAACTGATTCACCGTTATTATAAAACAGATCTCAATCAACTGTAGAATTACTTAAATGAAAACGATGAATGTTTCAGATGTCCAAAGATCACACCAAACATTATAATATTAGTACCTTAAAAAAAGGTATAATTGTGAAGAATGAAACCAAGAATGGTTCAATAATTTTGTAATCAATCATGCAAGAAAGGAAATACTTAATAAGGTACAATTCTTCATTTTTTTTAAAAACACGATACCTTTGAAAGCGAAGAGAAAAACAATAATGAACACTGAAATACACCTCAATCGTCCTGGTTATATTATTAGAACACTTAAACAGCATTTCGGATCGAAAAATATCAAATAATATAAATAATTTAATCCGTCAATTTAAAATATTGTTTGACATTTAAAATAAACATTTTTGGAAACCAACAACATTAAATCATGAAAAAAATTTAATTTTATATCAAAGTTCAAAGATTAAAATTATATTTAATCATTATTAATTTAAATATGTTTTTAATCTCCATTTTTATGAGAAAATTTCAAATTGGTTTCTATTTTTTTTTCAATTAGATTCAATTTTTAAAAAGTTTTGATATATAGTATTTTTCCATAGTATTATACTGATAACATTAAAGATATTAAGATATGTTATAGATCCTGAATTTTTAATTCTCTCCCAAAAATGGGATCAAAAGCGTATTTTATCGATTATTAATTAACTGTAAAACAAAAACTAATAAATTATTTTATGAATTGGAATCAATAACTTCTGTAAAAGAAATAAAAGCATTTTTTAAACCATCCCTACATACATGGGAAGTATTTGTGAACTCTGTCAATCATTAACGTATGACTTGTAATGTATATTTACATAATAAATAATTTTTTTCTCACTAATCTAAATTACTTACAAAGTTATGGTATAAAGCGAGTTATTTGCTTTAAATAAGCCATCTATTTGAAAAGTTTAAGGTGTGATTTTGAAGAAGTTTCGATTCCGAACCAAGTTCGTTCAACAGTCATTATTAGGAACGATCATCGTGTTCTTGAGGTATTGTTCGCTTCAAAACGTTTTGGTTTCGTCACAGTTTTATTCTTAACAGGTGTCTCGAAAAATGAAGAGAGGTAAAAATATTTAAATTTCTCTTACTTCGAATTTACACGCAATCAATTTTTTCATACAAAGTATAAAAATTGGAAGGATTGGATGTACTTAATTACCTTGAGCAATCGAAAATCATATATATATATTAGTGAAGAAATTGGATGAATTTGAAATGAGGGAGTTGAAGTTATAGAAATCAAGTTAAGAAGACTTTGGTTTCCAACTGATAGGCCTTGGTGAAGAATGCTGGCCAACAGAGGTATGTGGCCATTATGCTGCTAAGAGTTGCTGCACCTATCATCATGTTCATCACCACTATCTGCAGTTGAATGGCTTCTAATGGTGAGGCTCCTCCCATAATCAGACCAGTCATTGCCCCAGGAAGGGATATTAAACCCACTGTTTTCGTGTTGTCCACCACTGGTGAAAGAGCCAATATCACTGCCCTTTTCACTTGCTCATGCGTTGCTTCTCGCGGTGTTGCACCAAGAGCCAATGCAGTCTCAACCTGCAAAACAAATTATCATCAATAAACACTCAATCAACAGTTGTCACTCTGTTTATAAATTGATCTTATCTCTAATCGATGTAAAATTTTTAAAATATTTCATTATTCTATATACATTAATGGATAATCTGATAATGACTCGATAGCGAACAAATAATAAATCTAACAAACAGTTCTCATAAGAGAATAGAAAGTGAACTTTATGCAGGATTCCATTATAAGGCTTGATTAGAATCTCACATTCAATACTCATAAATGTAAGTGATTTTCTTAAAATTGGCACTGATAAACCAACATTGATATATTTAATATATAAAAGTAATAGTTAATGATGATGCTTTTTGAAGACGTCAGTTTGAAATCATTAAATAAACACAGAAAAAAGTGATGCAAGTGTGTTCGATTTTAATAGAAACTAGTTACAATCATTTAGTAATAAAGAACTTCAGTAATATACGACTGCAAAATGAAGAACTTTAGTAATTAACTATCGACAATTTGAACTTGTGGTTGGTGTTAAAAGAGGTGGATATTTTGACTGACTTTAGTTTTTAGTTTTTAGTTTTTGGTTTGTGGCGTGTGTGGATCTGTTCAACCTTATGCAGATCTCATCGTAGCGCAGCAGCAATAACTTGCAAGCTACAGCAGCTGAATTATTCATTGTTTAATACATAATGAGAAGATGAATTACAAGACATACCAAGTTCATTTGTGTTTTGATGTCGTCTCGGAGTCTTTTCATGGTAACACCAGTTACTGTCATGGAGTTTCCAACCATCATTCCAGCAACAGGTATTATATATCTGGGAGTGAAAGGGAACACGCTCAGCAACACAAGCACGAACATGGTCACCGCAGTTCCGGTGAGAATGGAAACCCCAGCCACATACTTTCCTCTAGGCACATGTTTTGCACGTTGACCTGCAGTGTAACCAGCAACTGATACCTGCAACAAAAAAAAAAACACACATTTTTCTGAGTTTTGTTTATCAAACTCCTAAAAGGAATATTTTTTTTCATACCCTTTGGTTTTTCTGGTTTCTGAATGTCTAAGAAGCATTTGGGTTATCCCAATTATCTAACATTTGAAGCAAAAGTTGTTGATAATGGAGAAAGTACTAACCATGAAAAGGTAAGCTAGAAGGATCCATCCAGCGTTGTCCTGGTTGAAGATGAACTGCAGCACAAAGCCAATGATAGAGAGTTGAATAAATGCCCTGAGAATGGCAACAACCATCTCCAGCTCGAGGCCAAGCTTCTGGTAGAAGGATAAGAGCACAGCCAGAAAAACCACCGCTGTAGCCGCCACAGGCTTGACCATGCCCTTGAGGAACTCCACCAGCCATGACCAATCCGTAGCCTGCAGTAATGTGTGGTTGGGTTTGAGGAAGAAGAAAGAATCCATGGTGATGGATATTTGATGACACATATGGTATAGCTATTATAACATATATGTGAAGCCAAAGCAGAAAAGACCTTCCCCAGAATGTGAGTCACCATGTGGAGTGAGGAGTTCTTAGTTGCGTGACATAGCAGCACATTCAGCACTATTTTGGCCTTATCTTAGTTTACTTATCACCACTTAATTATTCAATTCTACTATTCTCTTCACAATTCACACTTACTATCCTTCTCTGCAATATATATTAATGGAAAAATGTTATTTGACACTATATTAATATTGCATACTGGGAAATTTTAATGAGTTCTGTCAACTTTTACATGAAAAATCTGGTTATTTATTAATGGTAAAAGGTAATAAAAGTTACAGGGAGTATTCAAGGACATTTTTCACATGAAAAAGGAGTGGACAGAGTAAATTAAGAGATTTAAATTTGAATATTTGTCCAAATTAAATTCCTTCCTGGTGTGTTTTGGTTTATGATGAAAATACAAAAAGGAAGGAAATTTTTAGTGAACATTCTTTTTTACATAATATTAAATAAATTATGTTAATTTAAAAAAGCTTTTTTTTTCCTTTCAAAATCTTAACTTCAAATATTAGGAACTAAATATTTTAAGGTATTTTTTTAGGAAAGTAACGGAACGTACGTACGACAAGGTTGGTTTGGCGGAGGTTGTCCTTTGTTTTGAAGCGGTTTGGAATGGGCCGTGTTAGTGAAAAAGTTTGACAAAATCTTATGCTTTCGCGCTCTTACTTTGTCAATCAATTAAAATTAAGTAAATAATTATTATAAAGATCAATAACTAAAAACTTTTCGTACCACTGAGAGATTTAAACTAAGAAATGGTTTTTAAGATTTATTCTTATATTGTTATTTACTTATAAATTATCGTAATTGATTAAGAATATTAGTTTTAAAATTTCTTATTGATTAAATAGTATATAGTAGCAGGTCATGCCTAATTTCATATTAAATCATGGGTTTGAAAATTTGTGCGTCCATGATCTGTCCACGTTCGTTCGTAGTTATGGTGTGGTTTAGGTAGTGTACGGCCACATGTGATGTCATCATATTCTATTTTGCATTCTTTAATCAATACATAATAAAAACAGATATTGTATGTATTGTGCCAATTACCAAACAATACGTGGCGGATTATTATTTTATTTCTATTAAAAATAAGCCAACTCATAAATTTTGCAATACGTCACTCTTGACATCAGTGTCAATTGTTAATTAGGTGATTATGTTGGAGTGTCATTCTTCTATGTTATTGGACCAACCACATATATTCAGTCTATGCTCGAGGGATTTTCTTCTTGCGCCTCCCTTTTTTCTTCCTACACCCCTATAAAATTTTTAGTCTCAATTCTACTTATCAATTAAATTATATTAAAAACTCTAATTGATTAATCTCCACCATTCTTTCTTTTTCTTCTTCCATGGCACATAAATCTTGCATCTTCCCATTATCCCAAAGCTGCCAACAAACTTTATCTTTGCGTTTCATAGCACGATCCCGCTTGAACCTGATTTCACATGCAATGCTTCCTTCACAAACGCTAAGCACAATGAAATAGCCGATCCCCTGCATGCTTGGATTCTCATGGTGAGGTCTTTAAAAATATTTTTGAGGTTGTCTGTTTCTGAAGATATTTCTAGATTTCGAAATATTTTCTGGAACTCATAATTCATAATATGTTTTTTATATATTCAGAGGGAATGTTCATGAAGGTATTTTCATATTTGAAAATATATTTAGCAATACTTAATCTGAAAAATATTTTTATATTTGGATTGAGAAATATATTTTAAAATACTCAATTCAAAATATATTTTTTATATATTTCGAATTGACTTTTTTGAAACGAGAAATACCTTCTAAAATACTTAATGTGGAACATTAAAAGAAAAATACAAAGTATTTTTATTTAATTTTAATGAGAGGTAGTTCGGGGATTACATAAATTTATGGGGTGCAAGAAAAAGAAAGGGTGCATGAAGAAAATCTCATATTAGGGATTTTTTTTTTCTCTTGGAAAGAGATAAGGATAATATAAATAAGTGAATATAAATTTTATTTTACAATTTTGTAAAGTTGAATTAAGCTAAAAATTCACCTCTTAACATGATATCGAAGTTATGTTATAATCTATTTCAATAAAATTTGTTGTTTATTTAGTATATTTTTCCATTCACTATAAAATTATTCACAAATGTCTAGTTTTATGTTCAAAATATATATATTTTTACGTGAGGACCATGTGTCGAAAGAGATAAGGCCAATATAACAAGGAAAAAATCTCATTCTATGACCTTTAGGTAGTAGGTCTTTTATTGAAATGATTTAAGTGACAAAGCAGGTTCACGATCGCAAATTAAGTTGAAATTTTCAATTAACCATCTCACTTGGTCTGACCTGCTTAACCCACCAAAAATGGAATGGGATGGACTAACTGCCGACTCATTTTTTTTAAATTAAAAATTAAAATAAAAAATAATTTAAGAATACAAATGTATAATAATTTATAACTTAAATAATTAATCCTTACAAATTAAAGTTTCATTTGTTAAATATAATAAAGTAATTTATCATATAAATATAATAATTATTTTAATTTATTAAATTAAAAACACTAATTAATCCGTTATATATATATATATATTTTTTTTAAAATTAAAAAAATTGAAAAATAAAAGTTGGCGGGTTGGTCTATAGAATGAATCACGAATGCTAATTCATTTTACTATCTTGCCCAGTTTTTATATCTTGTCATTTTTAATTAAAAAAATTATTTAACATCATTAAACTATTATTTCACAACTTTTATAGAAATAAAACAATTTTAATAAAAAATAATCTTTATACTTTTAAAAAATAGGAGAGTGAATATTAACTGTGCTATCAAAATATTATTATCCTTTTAATAAATTAATGACGAGATATCAAAACACACCAAGTTTTATTACCTCTAATCATTTTCAATGACATTTTTATTGGCAAAGACCTTTTTGGTTAACAAATAACCTTTTTAATATAAAACAATTTCATAAAATAAATAACAAGATCATTACAGTTAAAAATCCTATGTATTTTTTTTTCAAAATAAGAGGATCAATTCCCATTTTAGTTATTAATCTATATTTCGTAAAACACTGCCACTCCATTCCTTTGAGAGCTCTGCAATGGAAGCCTAATACAAAAACTCAAAATGACCTTTTTATAGTTTATTGATTGTTATTTTATATGACTGTCGTCGCTCTAGTGTTTTTTTAGATGTATACGTAGTTTGGTATGATAACAACGATTTGGTCTATTTCTATATGATGATTTATATTTTTCATTCCGTAGTGATAGTGAGATCGTGTAAGGCCCTCTTACTTCAGCCACAATCTTTAAGGGCTGCCCCCAAAATCTTATGGGACTAAATGGCCCAAATCTGTCCTAACCCACCCATTTCTCTCATTTCAGAAATACAGTTCTCCCTTACTTCCTCTTTGAGCAGTTGTGAATCTCTGTTAGGGTTTGATTCCTAATCCTCTCCAAGCAAACTCAAGCTTTTCCACTCCATGTAACTTACTTTTGAGCTTGTAGTGGTCCTCCTCTAGTTTTATTTTAGCATTTCCTTGAGGCTCATCTCAATGACCTCGTTCTGTTATGTTCCACTATTTTTCCAGCTTCTTATTTTGTTCCTAGAGCTGTTGCGCTCCATTTCGGTGTCGAGGTCGCGTCGGGATATTCTGCTAGCTTATTTCCAGGAAGGGAAGCTAGGGTTTCGTGTTTGTAATGTATATGGTTCGATTTCAGTTATGTTTAGCGTCCTTGGTGATTGTAAGCTATTTAAAATAACATGAATATGTACTGTGAGTCGTTCTGGTTGAATATTGGTGTTTGCATGTCTGAACAGTGGAGGGTTCTGGTTTTCTCGCCCAAGCGAGCGTGTCTCGCCTAGGCAAGATTAGCAGTAACTCGCCCATTTTGCCTGCGCGAGTTGTCGCTCAGGCAACGAGCTTCAGTTTTGAGCGAGAGCACATCTCGCTCAAGCGAGAAGGTTTCGCCTAAGCGAGAGTGCGCGACAACGCCACTGTTCCCCTTTTCGAGCCCTCGCCTAGGCGAAAGGAGCTCGCTTGAGCGAGAGTCCCTCTCGCCTGAGCGAGGCCTTTAAGCCTGAGTTTGACTATTTTGGTTTTCTATGTTCTTGGATGGTTGGCATTTGCTTGAATTTAATTGTGATGTTAAAAGCATGAGATGAATGATTATGCATGAGTGATGTGGTGCGTGGGTTGTGAATGATGGATTTGGTATGATCTTGGCATGAGTTTTAAATGAGATGGTTGGTATTGTGGTGGAATGGTATTGGTATGAGATGAAATTCTATATTCATGGATTGTGAATAATGATTTGGTATGGATTCCACATGTGATATGAAAGAGGACGGGTTACAGAGGTTGGCTTGAGGTTTCTATGCATGATATATATTACTGGTTGTTTGAATATGATTGGTTTGTGGTCAGTACGTAATTTCATGGGTCTCTAAGTGAGACCTCATGGTGGTGCTTTAGTGGTCAGGACGTAATTCCATGACCACCCCTGTTAGTGGGAGTTCATGGTGGTGCCCCATCTATATAATTTAGTAAGGGTTCAAGGTAAGGTTGCATCCTGACGCTCTAAGGAGTCAGTTAGTCTCACATAGAGCGGACCTGACTCTTGTGGTGAGAGTAGCAGGAGGCCTGCAACTCATTAAGGGCTAACCTTGTGTGTGAGGGATTGAGACATTGTAACACTTGTAACACTTAGCTCGGGGGTGAGCAACTCGGGGGTGAGCAGAAAAATCCACCACAAGTGCAAGCATCCACTGAATCCGACTAAATTATATGTATTCGGATGAGTCGTGTCGAGTCTTAATGTATTGTTTGGAAGGTCATAACATGCTTGGATGATGTATGTATATTTGAATGTGAAAGTATATTTGATTGCATAATAAAACTATTTTTGGCTCTAGTTTACCCTTATGTTATTTGTTCTGTGTTCTGTTGTGTGGTTCTCTCTTTTTGCGATGATAATCAACTTATTGATATTAGCAGATGTGAGGAACACCCGTGGTCAACAGGGAGGTGATGGTTCCGCTACATAGCTTATTTGGGGTGGATTCTGTTAATTGGGCTCTCCTTTAGGGCTCTGACCCATGTGTTTTTGCTCCTGGGCTTTATTTCCAAATATTGTTGTTCTACCATTGTACTTGTTTGGCATCGTGGTGTACCCTTTTTCTGTTCGAACTTCCCTTGGATAACTATACGGAGTAAGGTTTAAACTTCTGGACCGCGTTTCTATATTATGAATATCACTTTTAATTCAAAATGTAAGATAATAAATTTATAATTTTTTTTTATTTTATATAATATTTAACTTTGTATTTTTTTTACTTAAAACTCATATTTGTATTATTCCGATAATTTCTTATGCAGTTGAAAATGTAAAATGTATAAATGTCATTGATTTAGAAAAACTTCTTTTTCCCACACTGGTCCACATAACTTTGCTCATTGATTACTAAAACTTTAATCTCTTTTTTCTTGACAAATTTAGAGTCTTAAGAAATTTTTTGAAGTTAGCGTTCGCCCGTGAATAGGATAAAAAAACATAATCTGGGTGGGTTTTTCACGAATATCAGTAACTTGTGTGTCTGTTTGTGTCAAGAGATGATGAAAGGGGTTACACAGGTTAAGATGGTCGCATAAGAAAATAGTACATTTTAAAATAAAATAATATATTCTTTATAAAATAAATAGAAAGTCTATAATATGTGCAAATAACATTTTCTCATCATCAAAATTTTAGAACTTGTAACACTTAAAAATCAACTAATTGTTTCTCATATAAATCTCTTCCGATCAATCACAGTCCGCCTTTTTAAATAAAATAAAAAAACAATACATTTTTTTATATTTTATTCCTCGTGAATAGAAATATTACATTTCATTTTAATTAATAAGATTTTATGTATCAATGTGAAACTTTTATTACATTATTATTATTTTAAAGTCGACAATTTTGTTCATAATCTAATGTTGTTTTCAAACTCCGTATTGCATGACTCATTTTGTAGAACACATTTTAAAATGAGTTAACATTTATGAATTAAATTTGTACCTTGCACAATTCTTTTTCTGGTTTCAAAAGAATCAGAAAATCTTTACTAGGAAAGATTTTGAGGTCTGAAGCGGTGATGGTTGGAGCAACAGTAGTTGTCTGCAACACACAAAGATGACAACTTGCTACGGCCAAAGGACAGAGAATAAGCCAATAAAACCTGCCACTGTCAAGCAGAATCACACATGGAGGTGGGTTTTTTCAATTCTCTCTCTCACGGACCTTCTTTCAAACAGGTTATCTCACTAGTAAGAAAAAATAAATAAAAATGGAACTCACATTGTTTCGAGTGATCAGTGGCATGAAAACGGAAGAACACGATGGTTGGAATGCTCTGGAGTGCCTCAGAGGGAGATTGCTAGCAGAGAGACATGCTTCAAAGGTTGCCAAAGAACAAGCAGAATCATTGTGCAACAAGGTCATTTTCATATTCATACATTGCTTCTTGTTTCCTTCATCAGATTATATAGATTAGAGAAAACAAAATGATATAACTTTCTAGTTTCTGCTTAATAAACTTTGTTCTGTGATTTTATTTTTGTCTCCCTAAAATTGAAAATCAAAATCTTGGGTTTTAGCAGTTCAATGAGCTGGAAAAGAAGCTTAAAGAAGAGATAAAACTAAGAGACAAAGCAGAAAGAAAGCTTAAGCTTTTAAAGAAGAAGCTTGAATGTTTCAATGTGTCTACCTCATCATGGCAAAAATGTCATTCGGGTGAGAAATGTGAACTCTTCTGCGGATCATCTTTATGTAGTGCAGTTTCGTTAGAAAATGGAGTTCGCAACCACAATGCTGCACAAGAACATGCAATCGTTCATACCCACAATAGTCCATTCACCCCCAAAGATGGTGATATTTCTCTGTTAGCTGATACTTCAAGTTGTATTTCAGACCTCGGTAACTTTCTCCCTCAAATACCAGGCAAGACACCAAATCAGAGCTCAGATAATTTGAAGAATGGCGAAATTAAGTGTTCAATTTGAAATTGGAGTTATTGCATTTGATGAAATTTTGTATCTTTTAATTGAATTTGTTGGCTGATTTCAATTGGTTCTATGTTAGGCTTTCACTTTCAAGCTCAAAATCATTGCGGAAAGGTTATAATTCTCAGGGTAGCAATGATTATTATGGCTCAAATCCAAACTCTGCTCAAGCTTCACCTGAAATTATTAGTCAGAATCCAAATCCTAGATTATAATAGCAGGTATTACATTAGAAAATGTGGAGACATTATATTAGATGAGGTAGTTTTTGTCCTTCAATTTAATCTGCTTGTGTTGACTAATTACCAATTTTCAACTTAAGATGTGTTTTGGCCTTTCTAGGTTTCTAGTTTAAGTTCAAAACCACCATGGCACTGCCATTAGTTGATGTGACTTTTCAAGCAACTTTGTAATAAGAAACCATTGAATTAAGAGTGTTTGAAGCCACAGATGCATAGAGAAGAAGTCCAACGAAAAAAGTTGGCACAAATTATGACTGCATATTGAGATATTAACAAGCAGTGTGCATTTTGGAATAGTGAATGGTGTGATAAGATGATTGGTGTGAGGCATTTACATTTTAAACTTGAACTTGTGAGCTTCAGCATTCGGCTCAGATGGCAAAAAAAATCAAAATCATTCATGGCAGCCAAACTTGTCTACATCATGGATACATCTCATTCTATGTTCAAGCTTATTCAAATATCATCTTACTTTTTCAAGCTTAACGGGGTTTGAAACAAAAATAATCAAACTGCTTTAAAACTAATGGGAGTTTGAAATTGTTGGGAAGTACGGGGTTTTGAGAGAGAGAGGAAGTAACAGGTTTCAAACTGCGTAGAAGTAACGGCGTTTACTAAAAATTCACTTTTATTTTTTACTCTCATCTTTTATTAACTTATAAAATCTTTTTTACAAATACTTAATTTTGTTGTATAATTATGTTAGGCAATACAATCCGTTGAATTCATATTCAAATCAAAATAAACAAAAGTTGAAAAGGAGTTAGTCAAATGTAGGTTATGGATTAATATATTATTATCTTCTATTTTAAAAGAATCAATAACTTATTAAAAAGATAAAAGATTGAAAGTTAAAAAATAAAAATCTAATGAGAAACGCAGAAATTTATAATTTTTTAAGGGTTACTAAAATCCCATGTTGATCCGTTAGTCACATCTGTTATTAAAGATAAATATTCAAATAGCATAACATAATTAACACCGGTTAAAATTAGTGACGAACGTATGTGTTTAAACGTGTATAATGTGTATAAATGTTATATATATTTTACTTCTCCTAATTTTATATATTTATTTTTTTAATTTTTAATTTTTATATTAAAAATTTATTAAATTAAAATTTAAATAATTTTGAATTAGTTTGCATTAATTTAAAATCTTAGATCGTTTGCTCATTAAAACTCCGAAACCATCAAATATAACTCAAGCTAAAAATAAATTTTATTATAGTGAATATATTAAAATTCAAAACTTTAGTTTCACATGAATGTTTATTTTGCTGGATTGTTTTTAATGATATTTTATTTGTAAAAAAATTCATTTTCTTTCTTTAAACTTACTGTAAATAATATTAACTTACCTAATTTCAAAAGAAGTATTATTTTCTTACTTAATCATTTTTTAAGTCTTGATAAGTTTGAGTATTTTAAATTCTTTTAATCCATCGAGTACTTAACTTTTATATTTTCAATTGAATTTTATAATTAATTTTCTGATAATATAGCTGTTATTTTGTTTTATCATTTTATTTATTTGTCTTCATAGTAATATATTTGAGGTTTATTTTATTTATTTGTCTCCATACGTAATATATTTGAGGTTATATATTGAATGTAGGAAATGATATAGCACTTAATGTGAAATGATGAATAAACACAATTTCTGTCATCACCATTAATTATATATTTTTGTTATTTATCAACAAAACTAATAAAAGTTATTTATGGTTTATTATTGGTAAGAGTGATAAAATTAGCTAGGTCCAACGAGTCTGTCGTTAAGTCCGTAAAGAGAAAGATGGATTGGGTTAGAATTTTAATCCGTTAGCTCATATTAACCTTACCTTTTGGATTACATGATCGGTTGGGCGACGGCTAACCTGTGGCCCATCAATATCAAGTAAAACACGTTGGTCCATGTCCCGTTTCAATTTTTTTGTTTTTTGCTTCTTCACTTTTATTAATAGTTAACATGAATAATAAAATCAAAGTTCTTAAGAATTTATATTCATAAATGAATATGTGATTTTTATCTTCGTATATTACTTTAGTGTTCTCTTTTTTATCATTTCTCTTCTAATCAATAATTTAGTAGGTAATTAAATTAAAAAAAAAATCTTTAAATTAAAGAAGGACGGACGGACTAGTCCATCCCTACCTGGTTTAAACGGACCAAAAACAGGTCCAGCCAAAACGGGTTGAACTGACTCGCTTTGTCATCCCTAATGATCTGTAATACCATTATAGTCTCATAATTGTTAACTCATACAAGTAAAATAGATAATTAAAAATATAAAAAAATTATTTAATAAGCAAAAATTTTAATAAAATGTAATTAAAATATTAAATTTATTATGAATTTAAAATTTAATTGAACTTTATGTTTTATATATTTTTAATAAAATAACATTCACACTATTTTACTTCCATTTTATGATTAAATTGGTAAATCCTTAGTAAAACAAGATAATAATACAAGATGAAAATGAGCTCAACCTCTAACTTCTATTTAACAACACAAAAAGTAAAAGATAGAAAAATATGAATATCAAAAGAAAATAAGAGTAATGAGAAAAAAGGGATAGAAAGGGATTAGGGATCCTATGGAATGTACTAGATACAACAAATTAATAAAGGTAGGTGGGGAAAAACAAGACCTATGGAATGTACCAGATACAAATATTTAATACCATATGCCATGGTTTTACATTTCTTGGTATATTGTATGATCTTGTTCCTTGTCTATTGCTAAGGTGGTTTGGTTTGAGATATGGCATTGTTATGTGGTTACATTCTCATGATTATGTGTTTATTTCATGTGAACATGTTACTTGTCGTAGGTCAAATGTTGGTTTGCTTTCTTAAGTAACTCATCATGCTTAATTACTTTATTTCAAACTTAGTCACAATATAAATGCCCAATAATTGCGTGACTACATTATAAGGATACATTTATTTCAATCCCAAACATGCACGGGATGTTATCTTCAATGTAAAATGATAAATATTTTATATTATTTTTTGTAAAATGATCTTTTTTTATCTAAACTGTGGTTTTCAATAAAAACATTAGAAATCATATTTTATTTTATATAAAGCATAATATTTTTTTTATTAATTACAATCACTCCCATTATTTTTATACGTAAAGATAAATAAATAATATGATAAGTAAGATAACGATTACATCATTAAAGTTAAATGATAAATAAATAAAATGTAAATTATAAAAAATTGAGTACTCAATAAATACAAATATTAATAAATAAAAATAATAAACTTTTTAAAAAAACATCAAATTTAACTATCTCTAAAAAATATAATTGTCTAAAATTACTTAAAACTAATTTTTAAAATATAAAATTATATAAAAATGGATTTAAAAATATAATCCCAAATAAAATTACATCATGAATATTAATTATAACTAAAAAATAAAATCAAATAAATTTTACTACAAAATTTAAATCTAAACAAAAGTTTAATTCCATAAGTTTAAACAAAAAACGTAATCTATTAATCAAATAACAATAATTTTTTTAATGTTTTATAATCAATTATTTTTCTTTATTCACTTCTTCATTTGATTCTAATAAAAAAGTATTTAAATAAAAAATTATTAATAATATGCACTGAAAATTTTATAGATACTATGATATTTATTTTGTCTCGTTAACAAATAAGTATAAATATATATTCTAATTACCGATTAGTTTCCATTGAAGGTACGTCTAATACTGATGGCAGATTTTATATGGTAATATCTATGTTACATGTTTTTTTATCACCCTTGAAAATAAGACTAAGAAATAAATGGTAATAGAGAAATCAAGAGTTAAGTTTGAGATGAAATACTTGGAAAAGATAAGTTCCTTCATTAGGATGCATATTTTAAAGTTAGGATAATATATGTTAATTTTGAAAAGGAAATATTTTAATCTTTTAAAAGTGGTTATCCAATTCATAGATTATCCACGAGAGACATTTATAACTATATTGCAAATGTGTGATCCTTGAACAGTGAAATAAAGCCTAGGAATAGTGTTTTTGAAGAAATAAGGACAATTATCCATGGAGGTCCATACAAATGTCAACTACGTAGGACCCATTGTAGACAAAAAATTCACATTGCATGTGTTTTGGGAGGAAAATTGGTAACATGAACTTGGAAAGAAATGTTGATTTTGAGATATTATAGATGAAGATTATACTCACTCACCCCAGAATATAGCACAAACATCTTATGCAATTATGCTGCAATAACAATAACATAATTAGTATTGTCTACAATTTAGTACAACTTAACCAAACAAAAAGTTGATATAGATAGATAAAATATCAGATAATCGCTTCATAACTTTTGGATAAATAATTTCAAGAGAATACTCTATCAATTTAGAGAATTTAAAATGTTTTATCATAATATATATATATATATATATATATATATATATATATATATATATATATTATTTGGATTAAAAAATTTAAACTAAATTTAAACTGTCAAATTTTATTAGATTAATCCAATTGTATTAGAAGTAAAATTTAAAATCTAACTCAATCTCATTAAATCGGTTTGTAAGGTGATGTTTGTACTTCACTTATATATTATGAAATTGTCAATTTATCTTTAGTTGATGTGAAACTTTTAACACATTCTCTCACGCCGAGTTATATATATCTCATGCATGGGTCTAGAGATGGGTGATCCGTAGCGGTCCCATAACGGGTGGAACAGAATGTTCGAAAAATCTCGCTATGATAGACTTTTAATTATATCTCTGATACCATATTAGAAAATAGATTTTAAAGCCTAACTCAACTCAAAAAATCGACTTTATAAGATGAGATTTGCACCCCACTTATATACTATGCAATTATCACATTATCTCTAGTCGACGAGGGACTTCCAACAAATTGCTTAATATTAGATAATTTTAAATTTTATTTTAAAAAGTAAAAAAGTCTTCATATTCTTGAATTCTTTTTTTGTTCATTACATTTTTTTTTTCTTAACTTAATTTTAATAGGGCAGGGACAAAACTTTTATATGACTGAGAGAAGCTATGGCTTCTCAAAGTTTTCTTATTTAACTTTTATATATTTTTTAAAATTATATTTATATTAATTTTAGAAAAATTTCTTAAAATTTAAAAAATGTAAAATGATGTCCACATTCTCCTCCTTCTTTTATTTACCTTTAAGTTTCACTCTGTCCATTTTTCTCGTACTTCTCTCTCTTCCTGTGTCAATTTTCTTATTCGGTCTCTTATCCTTCTCAAATTCAAATTGCATCGCGATAAAATTGAGGAATTAAGCTAACATTTTGGATTAGTCAATTTTCTATTTTGGGTAAGTTCGTTTTCTACCTTTTTTGAGTAATCTAGTTTTCTTTTGCATGCCATAAATTGGTCTACCGTGCATCATTGGACGATGATAAAATCATATTAAAAAATTTATAATAAAGAATAAAATAATTTATTCTTTTTTCAAAATGAAGGCTTGTGATGAAATGAAAAAGCTACATCTATATCAACTAAACTTGATAAATTTCATAAAAATTAAAGAATTGAAGAAAATGAAAAATAATTCTCGAAGTTCCTAGAATTATATATAATAATTTTGAAAATTTTTTAAAACATGACATGAGGAATTATTCTTAAATTTGACAATACTCACTAAATCAAATTAATAAAATACGAAATCATGATGTATGCTTGTTTTGAATAGACAAAATAATTATGTTTAATTAAAAAAGTAATTTATGTGTAATTTTTTGTCAAGTTTTCTTATTTGTGTCATCGACTTCATTGAGACCGAAACATTATTAGGATTATTAGTTTTTAGTTGATATTGGTTAAAGTATTTTTTTCATTGATGTTAATAGGAATTATATTTTCTATTTAAGTTGTTAGATTTATTTTTGCAGGCCTTTATTTCTTTTGTTTGATATTAATTAGAGTTTTCATGATCAATTTTTGGGGGAGAATATTTTTTTAATTGAATTTTTTTCAATTAATGTTTGTCATTATTACTTTTGTATAAATTTTTGAAGTGATTTTTTTATTATCAATAAAAATATTATTTTTGTGTCATGTTAGAATATTTTTCTGTTGTTAAATTGGAAATTTCTCCACTAACATTAATTACAAGATTGTCTTTTTACTGATGCTAATTGGAGAAAAATTTCAGATAACATTGATAAAAAAAAAAAACTCTTCAAAAGACCATTATTAACCAACATCATAAAAATAACCTTGATGTCGGACTAAATAATTATGATGGATACCTACCGAAAACAATCTCTATTAATATCAAACTCCAAATGTTTTTGCAAATATCATTTGAAAAATAATAACGAATTTTGAAAAAGAAAAAATAACATCAACCAAAATCATCTATAAAAAAAATATTGATATTAATACTTTAAACTTTTAGCAATTATTTTTTTTAATAATGTTTACATTTAGTTAAAATACGTTATTCAATTGATAAATTTAAAACTCGCTAAATTTAAATTATCTAATTTAAACAAAATATTTAAAAAAGAAAATAATTTTTAAGTAACATCAATTAAACATTTGAATATCTTAAAAGATTATTAAATTCTCCATTCAAATCCAAGATAAAAGAATTCTAATAAAATGATTTTGGTATCTTACCTTTGGTCAATAAGAGGAATTATTCTCCAAAACTCTTACAGTTAATTATCATGAATCATGGTAATTAATTATTAGAGGTTAGTTCCTTGTCTAGTCAACATAATGATTAGAGATTTAGAGATAATTATTTATACATGATTTACTTTCTTTATTTATGTAATTACACCCGAGCTTAATTTTATATTTACATATGTCGAAACTCTCACATTAACATTAATTAGTGATAAGGTTAGTGATAAGGTTAGGATACAAAATATAAATATATAAGTGAGGGTAAATCTCACCTTATAAATTAGTTGTTTAAAACTAAATTAAACTTAAAGTTCACTGCTTACTATAATATCAAAACCATGAGTTTGTGTCTATCTTAGCAAGATTAGTTGTTTGTTGAACCAATTGTTTTACTCGTTATAAGACCCCACTCATTAATGTTTAATGTTACGTCTGAGATGTAAAAATCTCAGTGTGAGGGAAGTGTCTTAGAAGTCTCACATTAATCAGTAATAAAGACAATTTACAGCATATAAATGGATGTAAATCTCATTTTACAAGTCAATTTTGTAAAATTATTTTAAACTTATAATCCACTTCTTAACAACATATAATCATTCCTTAATTTAGTTTTTCCATTACCGTAATAATGATCCCTTAGTTTATGTTAGCCTTATTTATTAATTTATTAACAATAATTAGAAAGAAATGAAATACAACATTTTCTCCAACTAATATAAAGTTGGCACTCACATTAGTAGGGTAAATAACAAATGTGGTAACATGCACGGTGTCATTTGCTATGCCTCTCCTTTCTCACTACAAATAGGACAACACACATAATTAATAACATGTTATATGATACACAAAATGCACCAATATGACACTTATAGGACTTCACTCTCCACCTTTCAATTCACACTTCCCTCTATGCCCTGTTTCTTTCTCTTCCCACAAACATCACAAAAATCATTACATACGTAAACATGTTATGTTTACACAAATTTGATAACCCAACATGTGAAATCATTTCATACGTAAACTGTTATGGCGTTATCATGTGAAATAAGTTCAATAAATAAATTTATCACTTCTTTAACTTACATTCTTTTATATGAATTCGACCCCTCTTTCAAACTTGTTGGATCCCATTGTTCTTGTCCTTTTTTCATCAATCCCTTTCTATTATATATTTTTTTTCTTTCACGGTATTAACAAAATCCTTGATGAAGTAATATTGGCTTTGTTGGCCTCGAATGGAAAAGATTTACACAAATTTAAAAATGAATTATCAAGAATTATAGTCGAGGTTTCTAAAATTAAGATTTAGGGATATGAAAGGAATTTGAAGATATAGGTGTCACATAATCACTCACATCAACTCCATATCATATTATATGAGGCAAGTTGAATGTCACTTTCACAAATAATTGAAACAATGAAGGATTATACGGAAGTGGAAAAAGGTTTTTTTTTTAAGAATTCGTTTGAGAAAATAATTATTAATATAGGAGAATTTATATAGACTAGAAATAAGATGAATTTACATTATATAAAGTTTTATTTTATAAGTCAGTTTAATTGAATTAAGTTAGACTTAAATTATATTTTTTAAGACGGTATAAGTGTAATCCAAAATATATCTAACAAAATTTATTGTTTGTTAGACATATTGTATTATATTTATGGGACTATCAACTATTATTTAGTCTGTTGCTTGAGATTTAAATGTCTCAACTTGAGATATGTATTGAATATTCTACATAGAATACAGATAAGATAAATTTTCGGTATATAAATCATACAAATATCACATTTAAATCGATTTTGTAGGGTTAAGTTAAACTTAAAATGTATTTCTTAAAAAATAAATATGATAAACCTTTGTAGAATAAAAAAGTTATTGAAGGCATTGGAGTATAATAAAGCAGTTAAAGAGTTGTTGGGCATTCTAGTCTTACTACCTTGGAAATAAAGATAGCATGATGAGTTGCTTCACAAAGAAAGACCAAAAATTGACCCATACGAGTAACATGCATTCTAATAATCGAGCATCCCATGTACTAGTGTTATTGTATTATTAAAAATTTCGTTGCAAAGTTTTTGTTTCAAATTCAGATCTTCCAAACTCTTAAATATGAAATTGACCTCTCACACTTTAAAATCTAAGAATAGATTGTCAAGGATTTAAATTTTAAATTTAGTTTTAATATTCTATCAGTAAATAAAATATTTCAGGAATTAATTGAGATATTCGACGTCTTAGAAAATTAAACAATAAAATTGAACATTCAGTCCTCAACAATTTTTTTTTTAAATTAATCACCTCAATTTCTTCACGAATTTTCAACTAGAGTAAATGGATCATTATAAAAAATTATGACGAGGTTTTAAATATTATCCATTAACGTGTTAAAAACTACAAAAAATTACGAGGATGGACGTGCGTCTCATTTTTTAAAGTCTTAATGCAAAATCATTTATAATAATTTTCATGGGAAGTTACATAAAATAATGTGATCGTTTTTCACAGAATAAAATAATATGAACTTATTATTATAATATTATGGTTTTCAAGTCATATGTACGATTTCATTTATGAAATCCATTATTGAAAAAGAAACTGTTTATTCTTGTCGTACATGCAGGATTTTAGAGATCAAGAACCATGTGTTTCTCTATCACAATCTTAATGAATTCCGTTATCCTTTGTTTCATCTTTTAATCTATTAAAATTGGCTTCAATAAATCTCATTTCTATGACATTTTTGTTTTTAGAATTTAATATATAATTTTAGATACTCAACATATAATAGTTTATTACGATAAAAATACCTTGAAGGACAAGATAAATGTAAAAGTATTATAAGAATTTATTAAAAGCATAATAATAGAGGTGAAAGAAAAAAAAATTAATAGACTTAAACAAAGGTTCTATAATCTATTAGATACCTAAATATTTGGTATGCAAAACAAAAGTAGGTCTATATTAGACCTTCAAACTCATTTAATATGTTATCAAATAATTCTATTAATTAAATTTTTAAATATTATATATATATATATATATATATATATATATATATATATATATATATATATATATATATATATATTGAAACACTTGACAAGTTCAAAATCACAAATGTTAATCAAAGTCAATTCTGCAAACAAACAAAGTTTTGTGACTAATAAATCAATTCCAAAATACAGCTATCTTAAGACAAACTACTATTGTTTATGAGAGGCCCTTAATTTCTTACTTGTTTTGTCATCAACTATACTACTGTGATTGTTACGTATCATCATTATTTTCATATTTTCACTTAAAAACTAAAAGAAAAACAACATAATTAAAGCATCTCATATATTTTTATATTTTTAATCAAGTCTTAATTTGTTATATTCGATTGTTAAAACTTTTTATATTTTCAATTGAATTCCTATTATCGACCAGAACAATTAAATGATTCGATTATGTAGTCTCAATCATAACCTCACGGACTTGGAAAAACAAAAAATAAAATAAAACTCCAAAACATCAATTGTTCTATCAAATTATATGGTTTCGTGTTTACACATGGTTGTTTATTTTTGCTTTTGTATTTAATTTAAAAAAAATCAAACAATGTAAATTTCTATGAAAGTAGTTAGGGTTATAAACCTTAAACCCTAAATTTTAAATCATTACATACCTAACTTGACATCAAAATAGATAAAGATGTTTTACACTCGATATAATTAATAAGCTCCTCTTAATAAACTTAATTGAACTGTTTTTATCTATTGTCTGTGTACACACACATAAATAATTAAATGACATATACTCAACTTAAAATTATAAAAATTTGAAACACACCCAATAGAATAAAGTTTATAATAGAAATTAAATTAAAAAAAATTCAAACTTTTCAATTGATTAAAATTACCTCAACCCTTATTTCACATAGAGAACTTGATGAAATATACTAACAAAAATACCAAAAAATAGGTCTGAATCAGTGGTTCACTTCAAACATGTCAACTTGGTCTATCTTGTATATATCAGGTTTCATCAAACACCCTATAACAATAATTAAAAAAATAAAAATAAAAAATCAACATCATCATGAGCAGGAAAGTATGGTAGAAATCTGAGGATATGAATAGATGTTATAAAACGATGAATAATTTAATTTGGATGTATGTTTTATATGTTTCCATATTGAGTGAGGTTGAGTTGACAAGGCCACCTGCAAACCTGACTATTCATTGAAAATCTGCTAAATACTATATATATGTTCTATCATGCGTCCTGTTTTCTAAGTATTCTCTGAAGAGCACGCATCCAAATTTATTATAGGTGGAACCCATGCAAACCCATCATTCACTTTGCTACTATCCATAACCACAATATATAATCGACAAATCCTTCAATACCCATTTCTCTTTCCATAAACTATTTTGCTGGCTAACTAATACACCTTCACCAAATTATCATACAATACAAGTTACAACCACCAATGTTGAAGTTGATGGAATTTCAAAACCACACTCTGTTGTTGCATACAGTGAATGCATGCATCATTTCAAGTTCCAAGATGTCTTCATCCGCGTATATATACCTTTTCTGATGTCTACAGCTCAAGTCTCTCATCAATCACCCTTCTCAATCATAACTTTCAAACCTTATACACCAAAAGGGTTGTGTTTAGGTCAAGGATTAGTCTTAGCCAGTTAGGATTTAAATATCTGTTAAGACAGGGATTAGTCTCTGCCTAACAAAGTTGCATCCAGAAAATAGTATTTATGAAAAGAAAATGTTGCAGGCTTTATTAGTCCATGATGTGTGCTGGTAGGTGAGGTTTTTGACTGCATAAAGAAAAAGAAAATATCAGAATAATACAGATTCATTATGCAGTGAGTCGGTGACAGAAAAAATGAAATGACCAAACAGGAGAAATTGGGTGAATGAATTTGGTACTATATTGGATATGACATACAGTCCGTTTTTCTTTTCCTGGTTAAATTTGTTAGGTTAAAGCCAAAGTGAACTTTGCCATTTTACTTATTTGACCACACTGGAACATGTTTGTGGAAAAAAGTGTTAAAGGACCACTTTTTAGACATATTTTACTCCTGATATTGTGCTGTCTTGTGTTGTGGTGTTCGGTTTTTCCAATTTTTCCTCGTCACATATTTACACTTACCTAGATTTTTATGTTTTGTTACAACTGAGACGTGTGGGAAAGTATTGCAGAGTTAAACAAAGTGATATGTGGCAGAAATGTGGAGATAAGTATTAGAGAGGAAAAAATTGAAGTGCATGAACCAATGATGGTAAAGGGTGAGAAAACCCGTGGGTCCTAGAGTCTAGATTAGTAAAGTGATGCATTATCACGAAAGTTAAAGCAGGGAAAAGTGGACGTTTACCCAGAAAAATGGAAAGTGGAAGAGGTAGACAAGCAAAGTTACCTAACACTTAGGATTATACCTTTTTAATGTGATGGAACTGAAATCCTAGCCATGAATGGCTTTTGGAAACCCACATGGCCACAGAACATTAAAATCATGTGGGACAAATGAAAGGACATGAGTTACAATGTCAGAGTTTGTAGTTTAAATCTCTTTTCATTTTCTGATCTTAGATCTAGTCTCAGTGCTCTGAAGATCCTCTGTCAAAAACATCCAAAACCCTTTTCTTATCCATTGCTCCCTTTTATCACTCAAATCTTAGACCAACTCTGCCATATCCAAACCTTATGTGCTTTTACAGCTAACTCTGCTGCTCAAAATTGGCACACGGAGAAGTTCTGAATGCATGCTGCTCAGGTTCAAGGTACATACAACCAAAAGGCCTCAGTATTCTCTGAACTTGCATGAGAGTTACTTGCCTTGTCATCCCAAGGTATACTTCTCAGTTAGTTTGCCCCATACCAGTTTGGCTTTTACCGAAAATTTGTTCTTATCCTATGATGTCTGCTTTTCCTAGGTATATATATAACACAACTTCAGGATAAGAGACCGTGTGAAGAAGCATAAGCAGCTCAACAAAACCTCTTCTTATTTTATTACTTGCAAAAAAAGTATGGTTAGATTCTGCTGGAAGCCAGCTTCTGTGGGTGATGACGGAGATGTAAATGGGAGAGTTGAGGGACTCTTATGGTACAAGGATTTGGGGAACCATCTTTATGGTGAATTCTCCATGGCTGTGATTCAAGCTAATAGTTCATTGGAGGATCGTAGCCAACTTGAATCTGGACCCTTGACTTCTGACTATTTGGGTCCTCAAGGAACCTTTATTGGTGTATACGATGGCCATGGTGGTTCCGCAGCCTCACAGTTTGTCACTGACAATCTCTTCGCCAATGTCAAGAGTATGATGATACGCCCTCAACTTTTACTATAACAATTTTTTCTGTCTAATTGAACACTGTCAAAATCCGTTAGTATTTTCTTGCTTGACCCAAATATTCTGAAACTAAATCCATTACCGGGACCACAATTGCAAAGTAGCGTAATTTGGACCATACTTTTGACACTGTTAATGATTTTAAATATAAGCCAAATAGAAACAAGCATCCGTAGAAGTTTAACAACCACTTTTCTGTGTAAAGCAGGTTTCGCAGCTGAACATCAAGGCATATCAGAGAATGTTATACGAAGGGCCTTTTCTGCAACAGAAGAGGGTTTTCTGTCTGTTGTGAAGAAACAGTGGCTGAGCAAGCCACAGATTGCATCTACCGGGACATGTTGTTTGGCAGGGATAATTTGCAATGGCAGGCTATATGTTGCAAATGCAGGAGACTCGAGGGTGGTGCTGGGGAGAGTAGAGAGAGCAACAAGGGAAATAACAGCGATTCAATTGTCTGCAGAGCACAACGTTAACATCCAAATGGAGAGAGATGAAGTTCGGACAAGGCACCCTTATGATCCACAAATCGTGGTTAAGAAACACAATGTTTGGCGTGTGAAAGGCCTCATACAGGTAAAAATTTCATAGCATTAGTTGTTAAGTGGTTCCTTGTTGATTGTTGAGAAAAAACATGAGAATTCTTATTTAACACAGATTTCCCTTTGCAGGTTTCAAGATCCATAGGTGATGCATATCTGAAGAAACAAGAGTTTAACAGGGAGCCTCTGCCGAATAAGTTTAGACTACCCGAACCCTTCTTTAAGCCAATTCTTAGTTATGAACCAGAAATATCAGTGCATAAACTTGGCCCAGAAGATCAATTTCTCATCTTTGCTTCTGATGGTTTGTGGGATCAACTTAGCAACCAAGAAGTTGTGAATATAGTCAGCAATAGTCCACGCAATGTAAGGTTCCTTTTCGTGTGTGTGTGTTCTTTTATGATGCAGAAGTTATTTCTGAATATTAATGGTTGGTGGTAATTGGTGTTGCAGGGTATTGCAAGGCGACTTGTGAAAGCTGCACTTCGAGAAGCAGCAAGGAAGAGAGAAATGAGAGTGTCAGATCTGCAAAAGATAGAAGAAGGAGTGAGGAGACACTTCCACGATGATATTACAGTTATTGTTGTATATCTAAATCCCAAACTCGTAGATAATAGTTCTCTATTGGCTTCTCCTCTTTCGATCAGAGGAGGTGGCTCAGCCAATTTTTAGTTCAAACAATTATGGTCTTCCTCTGTTTACACAATTGTTACCCAAACAACATAGTCAAATAACATAACATCAAACTTCCACAACCGCACCAGCATGCTTCTCAACTCCTTCAAGTGAAGCACTTTGTGATTGATTATTGTCGAACCGTAAAATATGATGAAATAAATTTCTCAAAACCTTTTCTCAAAGGATGCTAAAGAACATAAGATTGTGCTGATAGAGGAATTTAAGGAAATAGTAAAAATTTGTCATTTAAACCTCTCCTTTCATAAATGTTTCTGAATTTGAAATTTAAGAAAAAATAAACAGCATAGGTGGCCACACTGTGTTTATTAATCCTCCACGCAACAAGATAGAAAAAAACATGTCCTTCGACCATTGCAACTATTTAAGAAAAAAAAAATATTAAAAATGCTAGATACATTTTGCTACAATGAATTAAGAAAATAAACTGCTTATTTAATATTGTTACCATATATATTATACAATACGACTACGAAAGACACTTAAAAGGCAAAAAATTAAAATAGTATGAAACATGTTAAAGCCGAACGCTAACAAAGTATTGAAATCTTTCTCTAGCTATTAAACTACAATTTTTTTTTATAAGTGTAGTGAATATAAATAATAGTATTGTAAAATTTATAATGATCTATATTCCTATAAAGGAAAAGAAAACATCAAGCCTGGCTTGTTGAAATTTTATTTTGAAAAGCCTAACCTTTGTAAATGTGAGTAATGTGAGTAGCGATTAGTGTCCTACACATACAAACACAAAATATATGCACTTCACTTTTAGATAGTTGAGCATAGGGATGTCAAAAATATTCGTACCCCTGGGTATCCGTGGATAAAATCCGCAACGAATAAGAAACGGATATTAAAAATGAATACCCGCTACCCGCGGGTACAAATATTTTTGATACCTACATGTTAACGAGATGAATATGGGTATCATAGTATTCGTACCCGTTAATCTTCAATTCACAAAAATACTCTCACATATATATATATATATATATATATATATATATATATATATATATATATATATATATATATATATATATTTATAAAAAAAATTTTGGCCTAATTTTTTCTAAGTTGCACATCTAGTCTTCTGTCTTCATTCTTCAAACTTCAAGTATTGGTATATTGTCTTCTTTCAAGTACACCACTTGACATTCTTCTTCTCTTTCCTTTATTTGAAATTGGGCATATACATCAAATTCTATATAGAAAATGACATTTATGGTATGTTTGTTGTCAAATGATAAAATCAAAATAAGAATACTTGGCATGTGACAATTAAGGTTTATTATTTGTTTATTTTTTAGGAATCAATTGGAGAAAGTGAATTTTTTGATCAAAACACTAATTAAAAAAATTTCTACTTTTATAATTATTTAGACTTGTATCAACTTGAGTTTATTTAAAAATTATTTAAAATTTATGACTATTTTATTTTGTTTTGTTTGAATTTATGATTAAATATTTGTTTTTTAAATAATTTTTTAAATACCTGCAGATACCCGTGAATACCCGTAGATATGAAAAAAATAGACGGATACCAGCATAACGGATACCCGACAAATATAGATATGGAACGGATATTTATCCAATGGGTAAAGTACGAGAGAACTACTACCTGTACCCTACCCACCTCCGTTAACATTCCTAATTGAGCAGTTCCCAAACTCACCACCTCATATCCTCACATAAATTCCTATACCCACCAAACTCATCATCAAAATTGTGACTTGAACGAATGAACCGTAGCTAGGAATTAAAGCTGAGTATTTCACTCTAAAAAAAAATCGTTTAAGAAATTTGTATACTTTGTTACAAATTAGCATAACAAGAAGTCAGTTACCAGAAGTATCTACCCATTATTCATTCTAGAAAAATCTATGGTGCTACCTCTTCTGTTACTTGTCCCTTGGATATCATAAAAAAATATCTACAGATTTTTTTTATATATGAATATTTATGGATACCCAAATATAATTATATATATATATATATATATATTAATTCTAAATAAAATTATTTAAAAACAATTCACTATAATATAAATTTAAATAAGAAATAATTTTAAAATAAAATTAAAATAAAATTGTACTGTAAAATACTGATACAAATAAATTTGGTTATATTAATACAAATAGATTTGGTTAAAAATCAAATTTAAATTTGCATACAAATATAAATTTAATTTTTATAAAAATAACTTCAACTAATAAATAAATAAATAAATATTAAAATAAAATTCACTAATAATTATCGACGTAGGTATCCCTTGATTAAATATCATGATATTTGTATCGGTGAATAATTAAATATTCAAATTCATTATTTATTAAATATATTTATTTAATATTTATACATATTTTTCTTATGGATATGATTTTTTTTCAACCTTAATTAACATTACCATTACCAAAGCTTGTGAGTTTCGCCAAATTATGGAAGCATCAAATAGGGTTACGAATAATAAGGTCAAAATTACAAAATTATAAATCTTAAAATAATAAAAATGAAGGAAATAACTAACATAAAATAAATGAAGGAAAACCACGAAAAACAGACCAAGAATGTGTAACAAACAAAAAGTAAGAATAAAAAATGGAAAGAAATAGAAGGACAATATTCCTTCAAATTTTAGTAAATGAAACGAACCGAATTGGTTTTGCTGCAATCAAGTTGCAATGTTCCATACAAAATTAGTTTGCACCTTCAGGACGCCAAATTGGTTTGCAATCAAATTTCAATTTAAAGAATGACAGTGTTTGAAAAATTGACAAATAAATCTTATCCTCTTTATTTTATTGGGACCTAAGTTAAAAGTCAAATTTAATTCTTTTCATAACATACAATCTAAAATACCTCCTGCACTAATTATTTGTCACTAAGATTCTCTTAATTATATAGATTGATGTGTATAAATAACAGGTGGAAAAACCAACTTTAACTATTCACATGAATAGCTAGAAAATTTTGAAATTATGAATCTATTAGTCATCAAAGAGATTAAAGAATTAAAAGTAAAATAATTTTTAAAAGTATAAAGGTGTCTTATTATTGTAAGGATGATTTTGAAAAAACATATGAAATTAAAATAAATTTAATATTACTAATTAACTTTTAAAATGATTGGGAAATAGTTAATGTAGTCCTATAGTTAGTTTACTTGGAACCTAAAAACAAAAAGAGACCGAAGAGTGTGAACTTTTATCTCACCCCACGAGCCAAAATTGAAGAAAAATAGTGAGACGAAAATGTTGTCACACTCAACGCTTGTCCATGAACACTCAACCTTCATTTTCACTGTCGATGTTTACACTTTCATAAAAACCCATTTCACTACAATTTTACACCATTCAAATGGTATGAAATATTATAGACATTAGAAAATAAAATTATTAATAAAACTACGGATACTGACGATTAGCTACAAATAAAAAACTATTATTAAATAAAACTTAAAAGTAACAACTATATTGTGACCCCTAATTTTATAACTTAAAATCTAGCAAGGTCTTCTTCAAAATGTGTATCGCACTAAGTAACGGTTGTTGAATTCATTTATACAAGCTACCATAATATTTAATCTCCAAAACATGCAAAAAGCTCAAATATAGATTACAAGGCAGTGATATTAAAACAATATGTAAAGAGTTCCCTCCACATCCAGCCCTACAAATGTACTAACTCTAACTTATGGCAATCAAGTAAACTACTAAACATCTTCAACGGGTTGACTTATCTTAAAGCGACAACAAAGATGATAAAAATTGGAAGCCACAGCCTTCAAAATAAACCCAGTTTTAAAACAGTCTTTAAAACATTTACATAATCCAGCCTCGCCCTCAAGGTTTCACTTCGAATATTCAGCTTACCATTATTCACCCTCATTTTTTTTTTTTGTCTTGAATGCCAGAAGATAATACCAGGAACTTGAGCTTTAACATTCTGCTGATCCATTAAAGTTGTGCACTAGCTCTAGACCAAACAAATTAACATATCTACACGCACCAAAACATAATCCATTGATCCATTCTCGAGAAACATGCTTCTAATCCATGTGATGTGCATTAATAGCTACTCTCATAAGATCTAATTACGATGAAAAATCTAAAAATGGCTAATGACGCATACACACACATTAACAAGTTAAAGAACACTAGGATCCAAGAAAAGCAATTTCAAACACATGCCACAGTAGTATTCCCATGATCCCCTCTCTTCCTGGATTGAAGAACAATTAGCCCTATAGCCATTGGAAAATCATAAAAGAGAAGTGAATCAACATTACTAATGATGAAATATTAACTCCTAAACTCTAGCCCGCACTTCCCCCATAATGCCCAAAATTGTAAACAGCATATAACAAGTTTATCCAGCGCACATACCTCTGTTTGAGGGCTTATTTGCTTATTCAATCATCATTACCCGAGGACATATTAAGCAACATAACTTTACTAAATAGTAGACTGGATCAGCATGATGTTGGATTTAAAAACCTACCTGGTACTACCTTCTGGCACAATGACAATGGCACATTTCATAAGCAATGCATTAGAAACAGAGGGTGAATGAAATTTCAAAAGCTTTGTTCCTGCATACCTTCGATCATTAGACTTTTGAGCTGTAGATTCCAAAATTCAAAACTTTCGCAAATTTTAAGATAAGTAACCCAATGAAGATGGCCAAAATTACCCCAAAGCTGCCACCTATGAAGCCAACACTACAAATAGAAAACAAGTTTCTTCAGATCACTTGAATCTCTTTTATCTCATAGAGAAAGACATCAGCACGCATATTAAAGACGTGTCCAGGATTAATATGCTGAAAAGTAGAAATGGTGTGGAGGTTGCTCTGCAAATCTTGAACTGCTAAAAACTAAAAACTGCAGAAAAAGTCAAGGGAAAAAATCTCATGAATAAAAATTGAATTTAACATCACAGATCATGCTAGAATTGAACATACGCAATATATAAAAACAGAGGATGGCACAAGGAGCAAATGACCATTCACTTACAAGAAAATTTCCTACAATTAACTACGCAGCCAGTCATTCAGGTACCTCCTCCAGCTTTGCCTGCAATAGCAGCCTTCTAGTTGGAAACAGAACAAAAAAAGCAGTCACCACAACAATATAGGACTTCATTGATTTCCTTGTCATTGTTAATTAGTAGAAAGAAACAGTTTTCAAAGTAATTTTACACTACTTGGCAATCAAATCCTTCATCCAAAATCTAATAAGTTTGGAAAATTGTTTCCAGATTAAATGATATTAAAACTAAAAGAGAGAAACAGTTAGGGTGACGTTTTAAATTGTTCTGTTGTTTTTCATTCTTTTTAACATTTTCCTCAATTACACTAAACTTCGTGTCCTGCACCACCCTTCACTATCTGTCTGAACAACCACTTATTAGTTGTGTTTTGAAAACTAAGCTCCGTTTCGAATCAGAAATTAAACAAACAAACCCATAAATTTGTCTCTATATAACTCAAAGCATTGGAAGTGACCAAAAGTTCTTACCGGCTCAATGTTTCCTTCGCCATTACCATTAGCTATAGAAGTTGATGATGGATTCGCAAACCTGGGAACAGAAAAAAGAAGACCTAATAAGACTCCATGCATGGTTGATCTCATAAGCAACATGAAATGGGAAAACCAATTTATGACAGGCACCCACCTAAGTGCTCTAGCTTTCCTTTTATCTTCTTCTTGTGGATCAACTTTGGAAGCAGGTGCAAACCTAGCAAGTCGTGCTTTCTTCTTTGCCTCTTCATCTGCAGCTGTTGTGGGACTAGGCATTCCAAATCTGTGAAGCAGAATAAGTAACAGTGTTCATTTTTATTCACAGTGAGAAATATAAGTTAGTGTCAGAAACAAAAACAGGGAAACTGAAAAGTGGAACCTCTCTGCCCTGGCTTTCCTCTTCAACTCCTCAGATTTCGACGGCTCTGATCCCTGCGAAGCGGGAGCAGTGCCAAACCTACACGTGAAAAAAAACACTCAACTGAGATAAAACTAATATTTGATACACAAAAATAGGGTTTATAAATCAATATATGAACACCGACAGACAAAAGAGGATAACAACACGACCGATTGAATGTACATTCGAAAAACCAAGGAGTAAAGTTGGGAAGAGGTTGGAAATTGACCTTTCGGCTCGAGAATTGCGCTTCTCTTTCTCGGACAGCTGGACTGAAATGCCGAATCGCTCGGCGCGGCGAATCTTCTTCTGAATATCGGAGAGCGGAGCATCGTTTCCTGATTCGGGCGGCGGGGAAGTCTTGGCTTCAGCTTCGGCTTCGGCAGCCTCCGTGGCGTCGGTATCTTCGGCAGCCTCAGTGGCGACAAGGACTGGATCTGGTAAGGTGGGGTCTAGGGTTTTGATAGGGTTTTCCGGTGCAGGGTTGTTGTTATTGTTGTCGGTAACTGTTGCCATTGGAAGGGAAAGATCGATCGAGTAATCAAGGGAGCGAACGACGAAACGCGGAACGAATGAGGAAGCTCAGAATGAAACGCAGCGAAACGAGGTTACAGCTGGCAGGGATTCCTTTCTCTTCCGAAGACAAAGGGAAATTGTTGTGTCGTTCCTTTTCCAAGTTGCGAAATCAACAATATGATTTCCTATTAGTTATTGGAGCATGATATATACTCACCTACACCTACATTTTGAGTTGTCTGGGCTACTGGGCCTGGGCTGGAGTAAAAAATTAAAATATATTATGCCTTTTTCTTCTGCACCCCGTAATTTCTCAGTGCACCACATTATTTTATGTTTGTATGTGTTAAGAGATATACGCATCGGCGGACCATAATAATGATAACGGGCAAGGCTCCCAATTTTTTTATATTTATATAATTTAAAATATATTTTTAAAAATTAAATATTTTAATATATTTTACATATATGATATTCTAAAAAAAATTATATATTTATATCTATATATAAAGAATTTTTAGTTTCTATTTTCGTTTAAAAATATTAAGTTGGTCTTCCAGTGTTTTTTAGTTTCAATTTATTATTGATTTTTGAAACAATTATATAATTTGGTCATTTTTCCTTAAATTTCTTGAATCAGATTAAGATTTTTTTATAAAAATTGAAGTTGTGAATAAGGATGGTTTGCTTTATTGGTATAACTGACATAATACTAATGTCAATTTTGATAAAAATCTTTGTTTTACTTCAAGAAATTTAACGAAAAGGATCAAATTGCATCAATTTTTAAAAATCGGAACCAAATTAAGACTAAAAAAAACTAGAGAACCAACTTGACATTTTTGGACGAAAAAATGGACCAAAAGAATAATTCAACCAAAATTTGGTACCCCGAAAATATTGGTTGAAGATCCGCTACTTGATATACGATAGTCAAAGTGAATAAATGTGTTTCAATGCAAGAAATGTTCTTTAAAAGATGGTGTGTTATGCTTGTGTTACAGTTAATTTTTATTTCAAATAAATGTCTTTGTAAGGGACCATCAAATTGTTTAGTCTCAAGATTAAGTGGTATTTGACTTGGTGACTTAATTTAATGTACTTAAATTAAATTTAATAAGAATTATGTTATAAATAGGTTAAATATGTTTTAGGTCACTTACGTAATATCTCATTTTAGTAGTCTAAAACTAATAAAATCAGACATTCCAAGATAATATTCAAAGGTAAATTAACAAAATATAAACTATATCAGTACAGTCCTTTAAGAGTTCATATTATAAAAACATATCATTTATACAACAACACCAAACATGCAAAGGTATCCCTATACCAAATGTACTAGCCACTTGGTTCATCCATTGTAATCTCACAATTCTAACTATGAACTTTTCATCATGTAAAGGTGCATCTAAGCATGCATCTTTATTTGCTTCCACAAAAACGATAATCAACGCAAAAAGAAATCCACAACACAAGATCACAAATTGTAAGAGTAAGTTAGTACAGAAGAATTATCCTAAGACCATTTAAATCATATAATTTATAAGTCATGGGCAAACTATAAATAATTCACATAATTGCACACAAATAGTTGATACTAAACTCCGTTATCCAGTTACATGCATTTATAATCGAAATCACTAGAGACTTGCACTTGTGGTGACCTCTACTGTTCTGCAAAGCCATTGATAATGGGTTTCACCCTACCACACACAAGGTTAATCCATGATCATCTAATGTCATTATCCTACCTCAGACTATGACCTTCTGCTACTCTCACCACATAAACTATTACACTCTATTTGAGTGTGAATAATCATATACATAGGAACAACACAAGAACAATCAAGACCTACTTCTATGATCACTGACCAACACAAGACTCATATTGATGATTAAAACCTCACATGCAACCAAAGAAGAGTCACATGCAAGCTAGAACAAACAAGACCCACAAGAAAACGAGCAAAAGTTAAACTTACACGATTGAAGAAACACTAACCAACAAAGACTCATATTGATGATTGAAACCTCACATGCAACTAAAGGAGAGTCACATGCAAGCTAGAACAGAGAAGACCCGTAAGAAATCAAGTAGAAGTTCAACTCACACGGTTTACAAAACTGATTAGACAGAAACGAAGAGCTCACTAAGAGAATCACCCTAACGGTCCTAAATCTTCAATCAGAAGAAGAATAGAAGATGACCACTCCTAAAGAGAAGTCAGAGAATTTCTGGAAAAGTAGTTTCTAAAGAGATTATGTGTTTTAAAATAATGAAATTCGTTTATAACAAAACTATTTATAGTAAAACCCTTTAATATTAAAATAATCATGTCTTACTCTTTTTAAAGCACTATCACTTCTATAATGTCATTTTCTAAAGTTTTACACGTTAACTTCTAGTGAAATTTGAAATTAATTTATCTTTTTAACTTTGACCTTTTAACTAATATTTGTTAAATTTATTTAACGTTTCAAATGTATTTCATGATAACAACTTAATTTGTTTATACCGTTTGACACATTTCTACTTTAGTGTTAGAGATGTGTTTGAAAGGTCAAATAAATTTAACAAAATTTGGTTAAAATGATTAAATCTACGCATTTCTAAAATTGTAAAAATAAATTGAACCAAAATTTCAAAGAATGACTAATTCCAATTTTTACTAAAAATTAAAGAATTAAAATCATATTTAACCTTTATAAATTTTTTTATTAATGGCATCATTTATGTTTTTCACTCCAAGTGCAATTTCTTTTCTTATCTTTATGGCTTGATTGCATACTCTCAAATATTATCTAAACGAGATGTGGTGTTGTAAGAAATACGATACTGTAATCAATTCCTTATTAACATACACAAAATAAAATTATATAGGAGCCAAAAAAGTTATATTGACTTGTTTAAATTCTTAAATTTGTCTAACGAATTAATTATATATATATATATATATATATATATATATATATGTATTAAAATACCGGTTAGTCATTATTTTAACGAATGTTTCTTTTGATTAAAGATATTTGAACCTATTTTTAATTTGTAACTCTTATTTAACAATATATACGAACAAATATTTTTTTTTGTATGTGTTTAACTCTTTCATTGTATATATATTACTAAATACTTAAATTTGTTCATACAACATTAGGTGATATTGCTAAAAAAGTATAAAAATGCTTTTAACAATTCTTTTAATTACAAAAAAAAAATCAATTACTTTATATGAATTACTTCTAGGATGAAAGATAGGGGGATACAGAAAGGGTTGGAAAAAAAGGACTTTTCAAACGAGACTTTAAGTCCCCCAATTAAAATCCTGTTTAGATTCTTAAATGGGTCTGAAAAAAAATCAAACATTTTTATATTTCATAATGTAAAGACTTTTTGGTGAAAGAAAAAGTTCTCATATTATTATATTTATTTAGCCAAGATTTGTTGCTTAAAATAAATTTTCAGGTTTTCATATGCAACTCAATTACCTCAACCAAGCTTCTATGGTAAGACATAACGTCACCTGATTCTCAAATCTCAACGAACCTAATGTCTGCCGCCACCCACTGTATAAAAAACAATAACTTCGTCACTGCTTGCGACTTCAAGCTTCACAGTATAAACTATGTCCTATAAATGCAAAACATTCTCTTTGAAGTGAGTTCATTCTGTAGTTGCTATTCGTGTGTTACTTCATCACTTTTTTGAAATCAGAAAGATATATATATATATCAATGGCAACTTCGTAAGATATATCATATGTTTCTTTACATTAATTCTACTGTTTTATCAATTCTATCATTTCATCATCTTTCATAAGCTCTTGTTTTTTTTTTTTTTTTTGTTTTTTTTTTTTTTTTTTTTTTTTTTTTTTTTTTTTTTTTTTTTTTTTTTTTTTTTTTTTTTAAGGAGTGTGGTAAACGTTCGACCTCCTGCATTAACTTCTAACTCTGAACCACTCCCATTTTTTGACGGAACCACAAGGTGCCACTCATCACCTATTGTCCATTATTTTATTTATGTCGAAAAGATTAAATATATTTTTAGTCTCTAAACTTTAAATCCAAACTGAAATTGATTTCTATATGAAATTTTGATATATTTAGATCTCCAACCTTTTATAAATAAATGTATATAAGTATCTGTTTAAAACTTTGATACATTTCGATCTCCAAACATTAAAAATATATGATTATAGTTCTTTTGATCAAATTATGTACAAAAAATTGACGTGTCAAATGTGTTTTTCAGCTTACATTGAAGCGAAAATGTGTCAAACGGGATAAACAATTCAAATGTCAGCATGAAACACGTTTTACATGTCAAAATCAACAAATTTTAATGTAATTGGATTATGGGGACAATTTCCATTAATTTTTTAAGTTTAGCGACCAAAATATATAAAAGTCTCAAACAAATTTTAATTTCGCATTAAAATTAATTACTAGAACATATTTAACCCGAATATATATAATAATTTAATTACGAGCGTGTAATTTGAATGGTATTTGTAGGTTGTACATTTGCTATCTGTGCCCTTATGCACAACGTGCATGGATAACTAGGAACTGCAAGGTTGTTTTCTCACTTGTACCTTTTTTTTTCAGCTTTCAAGTTCTGCTAAGTCTAGTGCTTCCGATATATACAAACTCTCTGGTTCTTCTTAGAAATATGAATGAAAGCCTTGTTTCTTCTTTTCTTTATAATTAGTTATGATTTGTGAACTTCAGGGACTGCAAGACAAGATAGAATTGGTTCCTATTGACCTCAAAAATAGGCCTTCTTGGTATAAAGAGAAGGTGTACACTCTTAATAAGGTACATAGACATTATCAGTATTTTAACTGAAGAGAACTATTTGATTTGGTTGATGGATTATAACACGCTCTTCTTATGTTATAGGTGCCATCGTTGGAGCACAATGGCAAGGTTTTAGGAGAAAGTCTTGATTTGATCAGATATATAGATGCCAACTTTGAAGGGCCATCTCTATTTCCAAGTGTAAGAAATATGCATCAACTTTGTACATTTATCTGTGTAAGTTGAAAGGGAAGTCATGACTCTTGATGAGTGGAAAATTTTCAGGATCCTGCTAAGAGAGAATTTGGTGAGCAAATGATATCCCATGTTGATACGTTCACCAGTGGCATATACTCTTCATATAAAGGAGATCCTGTACAACAAACCAGTAAGATGTTAACATTTTTTTTTCTTCTGAATGTAAGTAAAGATATCATATAGAATTGTTGAATGGTTTAGAATTGATCAACAGGTGCTGCTTTTGATTACTTGGAGAATGCTCTTGGTAAATTTGATGATGGACCATTCTTCCTTGGCCAATTTAGTTTGGTGAGTTGAAATTCTCATCAATCTTGAAATTTTGTTCAGTTGTGTTGATTTCACCATAAAGTTGTATGAAAGTTAGACCCATCTGTGATGTGGTTATCACAGAAGGAAAAAAGAGATGCAGCCATATCAGATGTAATGAAAAGTTTTGTTATATCAAAGTATAATATTTTCCCACTATCACTGATGATTTTAAACACTGTGGTTATGATCAGGTGGATATTGCCTATGTTTCATTTATTGAAAGAATCCAATTGGTCTTTTCTGAAATTTTTGAGCACGACATCACAGCAGGAAGGCCCAAACTAGCCACATGGATTCAGGTTCATATTTCTGTGCAATCCAAAAGTCATATTTATTTTTATTTTTTAATTAAGTTTGCATGATTTGATCCTAATATTCAATCTACTTTAATATCTGGAAATGAAATGGTCTATTTAAATAAGCCTAATTCTGGTTTCTTTACATTTACTGATTCTAAGTTAATTGTGATTGCAGGAGGCTAATAAGATTGAGGGCTATAAGCAGACGAAAGTAGACAAGGAGAAGTATTTGGAAGCTTTCAAGATAAAGTTTTTGGTATTACGAACTTCAACTAGTCAAAAGTTTTTGTTGCTGTCTTTCTATGTTTTTTTTCTTTTTGCTAGTTTTCTAACTGTTTATGTTTATACTTTTATAGGCTTAAAAGTGAAAGCGGGTTGCTGTTGCACTGGTGTTTAAGATAAAGTGAATAAAGATTTGTTTCAGTTCAGAAGATGGTGTGTTGTGTCTGCTTGTGTTGCAGTTACTTGATTTCAAACTTTTGTATGGGACCATCAAATTGTTCCCGAAGTGTAATAAACTTAAGACGTGATCTTTTGTTCCCAAATTATTTACCTTTCAAAAATGAACTGATATATAAAATTTATCACTAGTTACATAATCTCTGTATTTCACTCCAAAGTACATGTTTTTTCATCTTCATCGTTTGATTGCGTACACCAAAGTACACACACACATACATTTTCTTTTTTATAAACACACACACACACACATATATATATTCGTTTTTATTAATATGCAGTTGTTTGCCATTGGCGAATGGAAGAAAACGATTGATGTAGGGGTTTCTGTAATGATTGACGGCTTAGCAGTTCCCCTTTAATTACTTTACTATAATATAAAATGGGAATAGTGATCAGATTTCACTCTTAAAATTAAGTGTCATCGACTCATTGGATCAGTAAAGGATCATCATAGATTTTGGAAGGATTATAACAATTGGTGAGTGTCTACCAAATGTTAATGTCTAACCTCTGACAAGGATCATAACCATGATCCAGCATCTGCAACCATAAATCTTCCAACATACTGTAGATATTTCCGCTCTGTGGATGAGAAGTGTCTTCTGAGAAGAACACGTGGATCTGATCCTTAAATTCTATCCAACTTTGACCAGGAACCTTCTGTACACCCATTTGTTTCATCAAATGCCGTAGTCTCGCAACTTCTTTCCAGTTGCCGGCTGAAGCATTTATGTTAGTAAGTAGCACTAGAGCAGCTGAATTGCAAGGATCGAGTTTTAGTATGTTTTCTGCAACTCGTTCTGCAATGTCAACATTACCATGAGTTTTACAGGAAGCGAGTAGAGTTTTCCATGTATTAATGTCAGGGTCAAATCCCGTTTTCTTAATAAAATTCTCTGCTTCATACAAGCATCCAGCACGAGCGAGCAAATCAACCATGCAAGAAACATGCTCTCTTGTTGGTGCATTACCTAGTTCCACTTCCATGGCTCTATACAAGTGCCAACCTTCCTCCACCAATCCAATGTGACTGCATGCACTGAGAACCCCCAGATACGTGACCTCATTAGGCTTAACACCAAGATTCCTCATCAATCTAAAGAGATTAAGAGCTTCATGTCCAAGTCCAAACTGAGCATAGCCAACAATTAAACTACTCCACGAGACAATATCCGGGTTCTGGGTTGAATCAAAAACATCACGAGCATGTTTAAGTGATCCACACTTTGCATACATGTCAATCAATCTATTGCGGACGGAAACATCAACCACTAGCCCACTTTTAATAGTAAAGCAATGGACTTGATTTCCAACTTCTAGAGATGCCAATTCTGCACAAGTTCCTAATATGGTAGTTATGGTGATACTGTCAGGCTTATTTTCAGAAAAGAGCATCAGCTTAAATAATCTAAAAGCCTCTCTTGCATGTTTGTGTTGCAAGCATGCTGATAGAATTGCATTCCAAGAAACTAAATTGGCTCTTTTACCCAAATATGTGAAAACATTGAATGCATCATGTAGACTTGAACACTTTGTGTACATCGTCAACAAAGAGTTGCATACAGCTGCTTCCTTATCTAAACCTATTTTAATAATGTAAGAATGCATTTGCATGCCTTGGTTACGTGTCAGAAAGCTCCCACAAGGACAGAGTAAGGAGAGAAAAGTAATGTTATCTGGCATCAATCCTGTATGCATCATTTGGTGAAAAAATGATACGGCTTCATTAACATGACCACTATCAGAAAATGCTGTAATAATTGCATTCCATGACACTAAATCCGGGCTTTCAATTTGATAAAACGCTCTTTCTGCCAAAGGTAAGAGTCCAAATTTGGCATACATATCACACAGAGAGCACCCAGCAAAAATGTTCCTCCCTAAACCAAATTTAGCGCAGACTCCATGAATTTGCCTTCCAAATTCTGGTTCTAGAAGGCTTCCACAAGCACTGAATACACTACCAAATATAAACTCATTTGGTTGATAAACAGATTGCCTGAGCATATCTCTAAAAAGATATAAAGCTTCTATATCATTACCAAGTTGAGTAAATCCTGCAATCATAGAAGCCCAGGAAATTAAATCCTTAGTGGAAATAATGTCAAACACACTTGAGGCATGTGCAATTTGTCTAAACTTTGTATACATTGAGATAAGAGCATTTTGTGCAATTAAGTGATGATCATACCCTGATTTAATGACATGACCATGCAGTTGTCTGCCGAAGTCTATATCTCCCACAATGCAGCAAGCCTTAATAATGCTTCCAAATGTAAACTGGTCTGGGAGATAACCTGATCGCAGCATTTGAATATACATAATGATGGCATCATTCTCTTGACCATTCTGCATGTATCCAGAGATCATTATAGTCCAAGAGACCACATTACGCAGCTGCATTGCATCAAAAACTTTTCTAGCATCCTTCAAAGAACCACATTTTCCATACATATTAAGAATATGATTTTGGAGAACAAGGTCTGGCTGACACTTGGATTTTGAAATGTGATCATGGATTTTCTTGCCATAATTTAAAGATCTAAAGTTGGTACAGGCCAGTATTAGATTTACATACGTGCTTGGTTCTAGGTGGATACTCGATTTCTCTAGATTGAAATTAAATGTATCAAGTGCTTCTTTGTATCGCTCTTGCTTGCACATCAAATTGATGTAACTGTTGGTTGACAACTCTGTACTGAGACTGGAGACTACTGTTGTTGATACAATAGGTCTTGTACAATTGTATATACATCGAATCTGGCTTTGAATGATCATGGGCAAGGGATATTGAAAAAGCAAGTGAAGTTTCTTGTTGTTGAGAATCTTACTGGGTGATATTGTGTCAGCAAATTCATCACCAAACCCTGTGGAAAGATTGTGTCTGCAGGAACCAAGCATAAGCATATGATTTGTTCCACAAGGACATTGTTACACAAAAATCATACGCCGTCACCTAAAATGGCCAATCAGAAACCCGTTAAATTTGTGCAAATAACAAAACTAACTAATTTACTTATTAAATATTAATGCGTAAAAGTGGAAAATGAACGTCACAGACTGCCAAAATATCTTCCTATCAGCTCTTGGAGGCTCTTTTTCGAACGGTTGGCGTGCAAAAGAACTGCATTGTAAAATTCGAAATGAAGTAGTGTGGAAAATAATGTCTGTTTATCTGTCTAAACTTAAGAAAGCCAATCATCGTTACGAAAAAACAATGAAGAGGTTTCTAAACCTCGTTCACCAAGTAATATAGTACCAAAAGATAATAACGGAATTAATCTCTCCTTTTGCATTTCCCAAAAAAATGAGGGGTGAATTCAGATTCAAGAGGTTTAATTAGCTGGAACATGCTGATGGTGAAAGTTGAAGTTACGAGTTTTCATAGAAGTCAAAGAAATTGCGGGAACAGAACAGGATAAGAGGGACTTACACAGAGAGAATGGAAAGTGGGGAAGTGTAAGATGGGATAAGAAAAAAGAGATGAAATTGAAATTTTTGGAGGGTCCAATGAAGATTAATCACGGCAATACCTGAACTGAAACAGGGTGACATATCCTAAATATGCTGTTTCTTCTGACCCTGTCTCTCTCAGAAGAAAAAGATTAGAACTTGAAGATCATAGTTGCTTGCAGCAGCAAACCCTCTTTCACCTTCTCTTCTTGTGAAGAGGGAAATCAGATGTTGCCAAATGCTATGGGAGGGTAGTTTGAATTACAGGACCACCTGCTTCTGCTAATATTTGAGAACTTCCCACTTGGGTTGGCAATCAAAATCAAATTAACCTAATGAACGATGATGCTGCTGCGGTAAATCAATTCTAATCAATTTTATAACTTGCGAGATATTAAAAAAATGGTAGAAATGGATCCTTATTAATGTTTGTGTATATAAATCAAAAAGAAAATTAGATGATAAGGATGTGGTAGAGAACTCACAATTTTTTTAATTTTACTAGTCTTTATTCAGGATATTGATTCAATGGTGTCAGAGTTTTGTAGAAGATGATAGATGCCGGTGGGAAAGCAAAACATTGATCACTGCTACCGATTCCTTCACGTGATGGGGTCCCATAAAATGCAAACTCACTCCATTCTGTACACATTTTCTTTCTTCGCCCAAACTTCGCAAACAAACACCCCAACACATCCATGGCAAATGCGTAAGTCACTTCTTCATTCTCCATCGTATGAGATTTATTCATGAATTATTAATTTGAAACAGGTTCTGTTACTCTTCTTCGTCATTCAGCGGCGTGCAAAAAGCTCGTATTCCTCCCCTAACTTCCACCTCCAAGCCACCTCCTCTTTTCGACGGAACTACCAGGTTCTTCTTCTTATTCTTCCTGATTTTTGTGCCGATTACTATATTTTTTTTAATATTTGTTTTGAATTTTGTAATAGGTTGTACATCAGTTATCTTTGTCCCTATGCTCAGCGTGTTTGGATCACTCGGGACTACAAGGTCATCTATTCAGTATTTACCTTCATTTTAAGTAATCTACAACTACTACTATCTTTGGTATTCAATTTACAAGTGAAGATTCCAAAGATAAAAAAAAAAATACAAAATACCACTGCATTCATCTTGCTTAAATTATTAAACATCAAAATCTGATGTTTCGGATGGTCTTAGGCGATTTTTGGTGCTACTTTAGAGGATCAATTTTAAATTTACTCTTTAATTCATGGTATTCGGTGGACCATAGGTCGTTGTCTTTTATGAATGGTGATTGATTTGGGTTTACTGGATGCAGGGACTACAGGACAAGATCGAGCTGGTTCCTTTTGATCTTCCAAACAGGCCTGCCTGGTATAAGGAGAAAGTCTACCCAGAAAACAAGGTGTTTGTTTAACTTACTTATTGAATGAGGAAAAATTATTAGTCCATCATTGAGTATTCAATTGTGATTTTCTTCTGATGGTATAGGTGCCATCATTGGAGCACAATGGGAAGGTCTTGGGAGAAAGTCTCTATTTGATGAAATACATAGACGACAACTTCGAAGGTCCATCACTTATTCCCAGTGTAAGAACTACATATCCTTCCTCTCTTCGCATTTCTATTTATCGTTTAGCAAGGAGTTATCTTGAGAAGATTCTTTTTCAGGATCCTGCCAAGAAAGAATTTGGTGAGCAGTTGATTTCTTATGTTGATACTTTCTCCAAAGAGCTGTATTCATTGAAAGCAGATCCAATACAACAAGCCAGTAAGTACGGTCTTGGGTTTATAAATAGAGGAAGGTGTTGTTTGAGTCCGTAAGAAATTAATTTTCAGAATTGGGGATTTTAATCAGGTCCTGCTTTTGATTACTTGGAGAGTTCTCTTGGTAAATTTGATGATGGTCCATTCTTTCTTGGTCAATTTAGCTGGGTAAGTTGAAATCAATAGTCTTGAAAATGTTCCTTTTCAATTCACTGACCTATCCTCCTGCAAGAAATTCTGGCCAAAAAACGGATAATGATGCGATGGAACAAAATATTAAAGTAGTCATGGCTCAAGCGTAAATAAAGTACAAGATAACTGGTATGGCCTATGACTATATTCTCCAATATAACTTGTAAATGCTTGTGATGATCAGGTGGATATTGCCTATGTTCCGTTTGTTGAAAGATTCCAGCTTGTCCTTTTTGAGTTGTTCAAACATGACATAACTGAAGGAAGACCTAAACTTGCAGCATGGATTGAGGTACACTAGAAGCAGTTCTATGTAAATTATTTTTCAGTTCCAAAGAATTTGTACCGTTATATATTCTTTATGTTACTGGATTGTTTCCTATCATAATCACCAATCTGAGCTTCAAGAGAAAACCTCATATGCTTTGTAACAAGTGGAAACGGAATGTTTCTGATCTTTTTCATGCATTCGATAAGGGAGCCTCAAGACCAACTGCATCTAACTTACTGGTTACAGAAGATATATTCATTCATGAAAATATGTTTCTTGTGCAGGAAGTAAACAAGATTGATGTGTATACACAAACAAGAGGTGATCCAAAGGAGATTCTTGATCTTTTCAAGAAACGGTTATTGGTATTGTAAACAACGTTCACACTCCTCTCAAGATTGAGTTTCTGGCATAATTGTCGTTGATTTCTGCAATTCTTCCTATTCTATTTGCTTCTGTGTTGAACTTCCTACTTTTGTGTCCTGTAGGCTCAACAGTAAAAGCCGGGACGTCGTGCTCTAAGATGTAGATTATTGGCAATAAAGTGTTATGTGTGTGTATATTGAATTGTCATTCTGCTGTTTTATTCGAAGTAATATATAAAATTTTGGTCTAAAATATATGTATAAAAAGAAGATAAAAAAAGGATAGCGTGGTGAACTTAGGGAGATTAGCATGGAAATAATAATAATCAGTGAAAATACATGTATGTTTACTTTTTTTTTATAATATTGAAAAATAATAATTTGTCCAACTAACAAAACTAACTAGTTTAGTTGAAAATGAACCACGTCACAGACCGCAAAAAGCAATGAAGAGGTTTCCTAACCTCGTTCACCGAATAATATAGTAAAAAAAGATAATAACTGAATTAATTCTCCTTTTGCATCCACAAAAATAACGGGTGAATGATAAGTATGAAAAATACTTATTATTCTTATTTTATTGGACTCCTTAATTGTACTTAATTATGTGTTTTGTGGGTAGTTTTAGGTTCTTTTAGGTTAGATATATTTTGTGTTATCTTTGAGATTATTGTATAGGAAAGTGAAGGATTGGAGAAGAAGTGAAGTTATTCTGTCAGGACCCAGTCGCCCAGCGAAATGGACCAGTC
>Ga0214544_1001508_pt1 | contig 48537 bp, 19 predicted proteins | sample CNSS3metaG_FD_160074 | JGI IMG/M metagenome (GOLD analysis project Ga0214544, IMG submission 160074) | Root nodule microbial communities from cowpea collected in UCLA plant growth center, Los Angeles, California, USA - CNSS3 | ecosystem: Host-associated > Plants > Roots > Nodule | place: USA...
TGACAAGGAAGTTGAAGCAGACTTAGAGGAGGGCGTTGAAAGTTGGAATGATTCTGGTCCTAATGATAGCAGTGACGACAGCCAGGTTGGTACTGCAGGCTTAGTTGATATCAATGTTGAAGGTGATATGGAAGATGATCATGAAGAATTGGTGGGTAACATAGAAGTTGAAGTTGGAGGTATAGGAGAAGACTTTGCTGGCCCAAGTAGGAATTGGAGGGCAAAAAGAATTAAGTAGAAACACATATATTGTATCATAAAAAGCCAATTACTGTTAGGTGCTTCTATTTAAGAATTGATTGCCCAAATTAATTGTGGTTTTTATAAGCATATTTTCTTTCTGGTCAATAACATATTTGCAATAGCCAAATAGTTTTTGGGGACCACTTGGGCTATAATGTCAAACTTTTCGAACGCACTATACTTGGTTCAAAATGTGTAACAAAAAATACATATATTGTATAACAAAAAGGCGATTACTGGTACACCGACGCCCAAAAAGAACAGTTGTGGTATAATGTCATCGACAAACAAAGACTTGACAAAGACATGTTGTTTGGCAATGTCATCATGTTTCCAACTACCCAAAGCTCCCATCCACAAAAAAAATATGCATTATGTTGTACATTGTCCCTGCGGAATTTGAATACAATCATTATATTGTGGTGCGTTTAGATGGATCTAATTTGGACATTCAAAATTATTTCACTACAACCAACACCTTTTTTCAATCTGTTATATTGCAACTTGTTGTGCCATCGACTTTGCTTTGTACGGTCGAATTGAATGAAACATCACCGACTTGTGTCACATTCAAGTTCTGTAAATTGGATTTTAATTTTCAATTGTCGGTAACGAAATTATTTCCACATTACTCCACATATAACGAAATCATACCCATTCTATATGACGATGTACATCTGGTATGTCATTCCACACATCGTTGTTAAGTGTTGCCTACAAAAAAACAAATTACATTATGTAAATGCACCGCCAGTTAATTGTGATAATAATAAAGGATTAACTTACAGTGTTGTTGGTGCATATTTCAGTTATCTTTACCACCGACTTCTTGTTCTTTGAAAATTTTTCTACTTTGGATTTCAACCTTAGAGTACGAGGCCTTCCCTTTCGCTTTACTGCATTTGGGTTGCAGACATGGGATGCTTGACATGAATCCGGCGGTGGGAAGGAAGACGTCATCCTCACGTCAACATTACGAGCATCACCGCACGGAGTGAACTCCACTGGGTTTCGGCCACACCTCAATTGCTTAAATAGCTGTTCATTTTCGGCATCAGATTCGCATGCAACATTGACAATCTAAAAAAATTCCTTACACAATGCCGAGTACCTCTGCATTGTTGGGTCCTTACTGTGGGTGTTGTAAGCTGCTCTCATTGAAGTATATCTCCTTCGTATAAGTTTGCTCCACCGAGGAATGATATACTTCGTGGATATTGTTGTTGCTTCCTTTTGGCCAAGGACGGTGAAACAGTGTCGGCAGACGATACCACGGAACTCAAAAAGTTGGCATGAAAATGTTATTGTGCCGGTTTTGGCATCATAATGGACATCATAATATTTGTTTGCAAATTTCCCATCCCATAATAATTCTTACAACACGACGTAGTTGCATCCCGATGGAGTAACATCCACCATTTTGATTGCACAATTCATCTTCGCGCGGATTAAATTTGTATTTCTGCAAACTTCAAATGTGTGTAGGCTTGCTGATATTGTCGTTCAATAAGGGACTGGTGGCACATGGGATTGTAGTGTTCAAAGAAGCAAAGTCTGCCTCACATTCCTTTTCAGCTTTGTGACGTAGCGCATTTTCGTGCTGTACTACAAACTGTTGTAACGTTGTTGTTGTTGAATTGATAAATCCATCAAAGAAGGCATTCAGTCCCTCGTTTCGTTGTGTAGTGGACATACCAACCCAAAAATTTCCTTTCAAATAGCAAGGCACCCACCGTTTTTTCTCTTCATATAGTGTGCCCAACCAGTCATTGTTATCCAAGTCGTGATCTTCACATTCAATGTAACAGGGTACATACGGTTTGCTTCTTCGATACGTTAAATAAGGACATTTTGGTCCATGAAATGTACCGTACATTATAATAATTTTTTATTCTCCATAAATGGCAGTGCTCAGTTGCAGCTTGATCCTACTCGTGTGCGCTTAATACAGAGGTATATAAAGAACATTTTATTCCATCTGAATATACAGCTGGTTTGATTTGATGGCTTAATTTTCTTTTCTCGCAGTCGGCGTCCAATACAACAAGAAAATATGCAAGCATACGGTGGCGGTGAAAGTGGGTACAATGTCGGCAATTCATATCTAGCCGCCATTTTCAAGAACGGGAAAATGAAGGAATACCATGACCGGGTCCGCTTCGAAGGTTCCATTCCTAGTTTGTTCCGCATCCCATATTGTTATACGTTGCAGTTGTTAACTGATCTGGTTATGAAGAGTCCGGACTTGAAATTCGATATGCATATCAACAAGTTATACTTCAAGCAGCCAACCATGAATGAAAATGGACTTGTCATGTATCGGGCTATTGAATTATCATGTGATGACGATGTCATATACATGGTTAAGTGTAAGCCAGAGTTTCCAATTAACTGTATTATAGAACTTTTTGTAACGTTCACACGCTCGCCGAACCAAATATTAGAACTGTTACAAAGAGGTGATTCTTCAACGGATGGAAGGCCAATGTGTATAGAGAGATGTGGCTTGTTAATTTATTTTGGAGGAAGGCTTCGCCGAGCCAATGTTGTAGAGTGCCCTTACGGTCATGGGTTAAAGTTTAAATCTCACACAGTGGTGAGAATGTCCATGCGCCACAACAGCACCTTCCTTGAGCTTGTGGACAAGTTATCGCATGGAATTCGTTGTGGAGATCGAAAAGTCATCACAGAAATTAGTTATAGACGTGCAGTTAAAGTTTTAAAGAACAAACTTTACCACGACCTTGTTGAAATCAAGTGCGACAATGATATTACCCAAATGATCCAACGATGGAAAGATATTAAAAAAATTAGGAGAAAAGTTATCACTCCACCAACTACAGGTTATATCAAGCTTTTTGTACAAACGAAGGATATCAGGCCACCCACCCCACAAGAATCGTACGAAGACATTAAACCATGGTTGTACACAACTCCTTCGGGGGGTTTAGGTATCAAAAGCATGTGGGATTTAAATTGGTGATTGCACAAAAACAGACAAATGTTATTGCTTTCTTGGTTTCGATTCTGCAAATGTAACTCCAAGGAACTTTGGAAAATATCAGTAAAGACATTGCCTTGTATTTATTACATGGTAATGAAAAACGAAAGGTTGCAATCCGACAGCTTCGTGTAATTGAATGACATTGAATTCGTGTAATTAATGTGTACCAAACCTCGTAACCCCTATGCACATGTGCGGTAACCGCCGATACATATTACCCCCTGGTAATTTTTCTACACAAATAAGTGATTGGTTATGCTAATTTTTTTTACAACCAATTTATATCGACATCCGTGGTATGAAGCACCACGCAAATAGTGTTAATGAATAACTTCCACCCATGACGATGTCCTTACATTGTTTTGATGTGGTATTGTCATCAACCTTTATTCTTAACTCCGAAGAATAGAAGTGCCTTGTTGTCTTCAAATAACTGACTTTCTACATAACGTGAAATGCACGAATGATAAATCACTTAATCTTCACAAAGTCTTGTGATTTGTACAATAACTGAAACTACTAACTACGTTTTTCTTCACAAATAAGTGCTTGGTTATGCTAATTATTTTGTACAACCAACCAATTTATATCGACCTCCGTGGTATGAAGCACCACGCAAATAGTGTTAATGAATAACTTCCACCCATGACGAAGTCCTCACATTGTTTTGATGTGGTATAGCCATCAACCTTTATTCTTAACTCCGAAGAATAGAAGTGCCATGTTGTCTTCAAATAACTGACTTTCTACATAACGTGAAATGCACGAATGATAAACCACTTCATCTTCACAAAGTCTTATGATTTGTACAATAACTGAAACTACTAACTGCGTTTTTCTTCACAAATAAGTCCTAGGTTATGCTATTTTTTTTGTACAACCAATTTTGCTGTGGTATAGCCATTAACCTGTAGTCTTAACTAAAGGGAATAAAAGTGTCAGGTCGGCTACAAATAACTGACTTTGTACGTCTCGTGAAATGCACATATGATATAGCACTTGCTCAATTTTTAATGTCAATTTTATAATAACTAAAACTATTAAGTGAGTTTTTCCTCCCAATTAAGTGATTGATTATGGAATATTTTTTGCATAAACGTACTTCGTTTACAAAACATTTGTGCCTAAACAAATGACTTTTTACATGAAAAATTTACAAAATACTAAACGCCTAATTGCGCTTGTATAAATGTTGCTACTCACATCAAAAAATTTGACAAAGCACCATAAACATATCTAAACATTAAGCACCTTGTGGCATCCAAAAATTTGCCAACTGATCATTATGAAATGTCTGCATTAAGCGCCATTTTCCGCTTATATACATGCATTCTTACATCATATTTTTCTTGTACAACCAAAATGTAAACCTAAATATAAACAAGATCAGGTCAATTAAACTTCATTAACAGTACTTTTTAACACTAGTTTTTTAACATTAAAAACTACTGTCAAAGGTAAAGATCATAGTACACAAGTACTTCTTCTTTGTTCTGGTTATCTTCATGTAGAATCCATTCAGAAATCAAATTTTGCCGTATTTGTTGAAGGTCCTCCTGCAACCAATAAACATGTTTATGTCAAATTTCAAATGAAAAGAACATCCATGAATAACCAAATTTATAATTACGTAGAGTGGTGTATTCTGGCATGCAATTCCCATTGAATTTCGGACTACCATCCCACAACTCAATAAATTTTAAAACGATCACTCCACAATCATGCCTAACCAATTGTTAACCACACAAAGTAAGGTTTCAGAATAACTGCAGGCAACTAATAAAGGTTAACCCAAAAATTAACCTCGTTAATGTAAAAAACCAACAAAATAAATTACTCACAGATTTGGTTGAATGGGGGTCAAAGCATGTCGGATTTCAAACGATGGCTTGTTGTCCTCCTTACAATTTAACAACAACGACAAAAATGTTTCCATGTTACGGGCCTGCACACATCCTCAACCATGTCAATCAACTTTATATTAATATCTACAAATGACATATTACAAGTGAAAAAACAGAAACAACTTTCAATGATCACACTAACCACACTATTGTCGATCCTCGTTCGTTTCTTTCGATTGTGTCCCAGAGAATCAAGCACAAAGAATTCCATTATGTCCAATTTCACGGCATAACACCACCAATGATCATCGTGTACAATTGGAGCAAACAACTAAAGTACATGTTACAAGTTAAACAATTTCATTATTAGGTCAAGTATATAAGGCAAAAATGAATTTAAAAACACAAATTTCTCAACATCTCAAATTTTGTACTTACAAATTCAGCGGTTAAGATTTCTTTCATGTTAATCAAAGTGGAAGAAAAGAACATGTTGTAATCGCTTAACTTCCAAACATGTCTGTTTGCAATTCTCTTATTACTATCGTGAACAACCGATGTCTACAATAATACTGGTCATTAATTGAGAGTCAAATAAATTGATCTTCAAATTTGGTTCCTCTAACTAATAAACACAAACACGTACCGTATACATTGGATGTAAAACAATCATTCGCACATGTTGATGCAACTTCCTTTCATTATGCATCAAGAGGTTACATCCAAACATAACTGTCTATATTCATCAAACACACTATAATGAAATTATTTGCAATTATTAACATATACCTATAAAATAATATCAATAAATAATAAATTACCATATTGCAAACATAACCCATTGGTCGAAAACACATACAGTCATGTGTGGACAGTATTTGACCATTTATCACCGCTACAACCCTTCAACAGATCAAATAGAAGTTACTAAAACATGTAAAAAACCGAAATTTAATTAAACAAAATATTATTAAGTATTGTACTGATGACATACCTATAAGGACAATCTACCCGAGTAACCGTCCGGTAAAGCTTAACCACATCAACACGCCCGATACTGCAGTTTCCTTGAATGGGCGAAACCCATGGTACAATTGCCAACAATTTACTACAATGGACATCATGAACTGGGTTGTCTTCATAAATATTATCTGGCACGTCATGCAAAGTTGGTGACTTTCCATTTCCATCCCCACCAACTTGGGCTTCATCCTCAACTCCACTGTCATCTGAAATATCCATCACCGTGTTACCTTCATTTGCATGACCTTCATGTTCATGAAGTGCACCCAAATCTTCACCCAAATCTTCACCCACATCTCGACCCACATCTTCACCCACATCACGATCGCTTACATCTGCATTTATTTCGGTATTGGAATGTGAAGTTTGGTCGTTATCATCATAAACATTCTCCTTTTCAACGGGCTTACTTTCATTCCCACTAAAGACCTCATCCTCCAAAATCTTCAATCTTTTCTTTATCTCCATTATTTCAATCTCATTGCTGTGAAATTTTTTTAACCAAACATCACCCGTATTGGACACCCCAGCTTCTTCACCACCTTCACTAACCCTATCACCACCTTCAATAACGCCTGTAAGATTTAAAGCAACCCAAACAAGTTACTTTGATCTTCTTCAGTCAAAGCCCAATCGAACATCACCTGCAATGTAATTTAACTAACGATTAAATGAAATGTTGTTACATTTAAAACTTCACCAACCCAACTAAATCGATAAGGTATGAAAATTAAATAAAAAAACTAAATTACCTTCGGTTCAATGAATAGCCTCTCGATGCTTGAAGTCCTTAACTTCAAAGTTGGCCATCGTAAAATTCTGGGAAACACTATATCCCTATTATCTGCTCCCAATCCTAACCTCTCAAAAGCCCAAATATAAAAATAACATATGTTACATCATTCTTATCAAAACACTAAACACAATAAATATAAAACAGATCTAAAGATTCAAAGAAAATAAAATTCAGCGTACCTGCAAAACCACAACTGACCCTGCCAACGTGATGTTGTGGTCATTTTTTTCTAGCTATGAACCCCATATGCACGACTTAATGAGTTAACCAAAAAACTATGCACTGCACTCCCCCAATTGAACTTAACCAAACTATCAATATCATCTAATATTCCAAAAGGCATATTGCAAATAACTTTTCTTATCTACATCATCATGCTCGGTTCCTATTACACTCCTAATCATGTTTGTTATCCCTTTAATACAAATTCTTTCACCACAAAAGAGTGAACCAACTAACCCACATCCATATGCACCAAATTGTACTTCTTCACCAACTACACCTAACCCCAGACTAAAACATACATCAATAACAGATAAAGGTACAAGATGCTTCCATATATGAAAGGATTGTTCACCGTCATCCCATCGCCAAAGTAGCTCAACTAGTAGAGGACTGCAGATATCTAGAGACCTCTCTAACTCCAGACACCATTTGAAAGGGGTGACTCCTATACGTCTCCGGTGTCCATTAGTCAACACATTGTTTATCTCCACAATGTGCTTTGTGTCCATAAAATTTATCAGCCGGACCTTCCATTCAATTTTAACAATTAAACTAATGCTCAACAATGAAATTGTGATGCACAATATAACAATTAACAGCACTAACCCTGTCTTCTTCATCAATGTCTGGTTTTTTCCCATCTTTTTTCCCCTTTTGAGCGATGCTGCAAAAACAACCTACACAAAATAAAGTGAATACACACCAATTAAAAAACCAACAACGATATTCAAAAACGAGCATTACTTTCATTTACACAGAAAATCCTACACAAATCAAAAATTCGCCTTTCCTCTCGTTAAACGGCTGAGGCAACTGTTAAACAAATTCACTCAACGAACACAAACTCTTTTATTATCATAATACCCACACGAGCAAAAAAAATATAAATCACAACTTCATCTTCTTATACAATGCAGTAAGAATGTAATGCAGGAACGCCGAGGGTTTGGGCGTAAAGAAAACACAACCTTAATAACGAACTGCAGACGTCCTGGGTCTACCGCTTCTTCCCTTCCCAAGTTCGGATTTTTTTAGGGGTTCCTTCTTCCACCAAGGACCACACGCACGAACAACACAACAAAGGTATACGAATCAAATTTGGAAACCCAAGCCTCCTCGTTCTATCGCTTCTTCTGCTGCCCAAGTTACTTTCCTTCTCCTTTTGCTACCAACTTTGCATTTTGTACAACATTCAGCGTCGGTTGGTTGAGCGAAAATATCACCGCTTGTACAAAAGCTGAAGGCACCGCACCGCTTCGAGTGGGTTCAGACCTGGTTCGCGTGTTCAGTGAAAAAAACGCTCAATGAGGGTTGAGTGAAAAAAATGAAAACTTTGGGTAACTGAGATGGAGAGCGCGTGTTGTCTCCTCACGCGCACCGCAAGACGTTGCCCTTTCTTCCACAGTTGTCTCAGAAACCGTCAGAACCGTCACCTCGTCCCTTTAGTTTCTTTTTTCAAAAACAATAACTTTTTTTCACGTGTGAGTGCCACGTAGGCAGGTAAAAACCAGGTTAGAGTATCATTTTCCTAAATAAAACTAAGAACTAAGCATTGAAATTGTAGATACCAATAACATCGTGAGGGATGACCCCAACTGAGTTGGTGGAGTTTGAAAAGCAAACAGAAGTGTTGTCACATAAATAGTTTATAAAAATAAGTGTATCTTTTTAAATAATACAGAGATCACACTAAGTCAAAAATAAATAGAGAAAAATATTTAATAATTATAATATATATATATATATATATATATATATATATATATAAAATATGCGTGCGAGTAAATAACATAATTTATAAACTTTGTGAAAACATATACATTATACGTTTGTATGTTTTTTTTATTGTAAATAATTAATTTCGTTTTAGAAAATGATTAAATTCAAATTAGTACGAAAAGTTATATATTTTAGTTTAAAAATAATTAAATTTAAGTAAAATATGTTAATTTTTAGTTTAAAAAAGAGGGTAAAGTTAAAAAAATATTGTTTTCACCAAATTAGAAAATCTTCTGTATTATATGCATGAGTTATAATATTATAAAAAAAAATTAGTTATATGTAAGAAAAAATTGTTTTATATTGATAAAAAAGACACATAAACCGTATCAATGGCTTTAGAGGAAAGGATAAAAGTAAAATTATGTTTGCTATATATTTGAATGATTTGGATTTAACAAATCATACTAGATTTCATAATTCAATTTTTTTCTTTCTACTATTTGTCAAATTAAATATATGAATAATAATATCTCTTATTTTTTAGTGCTAAAAATTTTCATATCCAAACTAGGAAAGTTAGGGTGGTTTTATTTATAGACGTAACATGACAAGTTTTATATACTAATTGACTTAAGGTGAATACTGATGATGCAGTTAGGAATTGTCCTAGTTTAGCTTCATGTGTTGATTTTTTTTAGAAGAAGTCGTGGTGACACTAGTGCAGTTTCATGTTTAGACAGCGTCCTATATACCTCAGTTCTCGCACAAACGAAGTAGATAAGGACGCGGTGGCCTTTTTGTGATTTCAAACAACTTTTATGCCTCGGTTAACCAAACAACCGAGGCCTATGAATGTTTATGCCTTGATTATAAATTCAATCGAGGCAGTAACGCTGCCAGAAACTCACACTTTTTTTAAAATTCAAAAAGAATTGGACGGTTTTATGCCTCGGGTCCCACTGAACCGAGGCATATAATGGTTTACTGCAGCGGGCTGTTTCACCCGAGGCCTATCAGTGCCAGAATTCTTCCACGTGGCTGATTTTTATTTTGTGTGAGTATATGCCTCGGTTTCGAATCAACCGAGGCAGTAAGGCCAGTTAGGTTTTAAAAACCCAAATTCGCTGCACTATAGATGCATCTTCTACCTTCGAAAATCAGCGCTGCCTATGCCTCCACGTCGTTCCGCCACCACTGTAGATGCATCTTCACTGTTCAGTCCTGTGACCCACCATCGCAGATTCGTCGCCATGCCCGCCTTCTCCACCTGCTGCCGGCGCTGCGCCTCCTCCGACGAGAACATCAGCTGTGCCACCTTCGTTTGCACATTGGGGTATTTTTTGCATTTCCATTTTGCGATTTGAATCCATTTTCTTGGGTGTTTTTCTTGTAGGGTTGGGGTTCGTCTTGCTGCGTTTCCTCAGGTGAACTTCACATAGTGGTTGATTGAATGGTTGTTGGCACAAGATTTTGGACGTGCGAGGTGTTGAGGTTTTGCAAACTGGCGAAGTTACGTTCTGGGTGAACGAGACGCTGCACTTGTAGGTGGTTTCCGTTGATGGTTGTAAGACCCGAGAAAATTAAAAGTTATTTAATTAATTATTTAATTATGACGGGTAATAGAAACATTTAAAGTAATTAATGTGAGGAACTATGATGTGGAAAAGTACTAGCTCAAGTGGTTGAGAGTGCTTTATTGTGTGTGTGAGGACTTGGGTTCGAGTCCTATGTGTGCCACTTGGGTGTTATTTAAATTATGTGTTTTTGTATGTTTATATATTGAATGTGTAGTATAATGATAAATTCCTAAAATTGTAGGAGTTATCATAAAATAGGAATTGGTTGAGTGGTTATGTGCTTGAATTGTTAATTGATTGGTTGTGGGTTCAATCCTTACTAAGAACAAAACTAATTTTCTTTTTGGCAATTTTGGGTTGCATGGTATTGAACGGACGTAGAAACCCTAGCTGCATATGAAGGCAGTCTAATGGGTAAGAAACCATTCAATAGTGGTTCATGAGTAGTCATTAACAAGAATACTTAAGGTATTTTCGTTTTTAGCATTGAGCACATTTAATTGGGTAGTAAGTGAGAGGAAAAAGGCTAGTTGGAGAGGCAAAGAGTACTACAGTGGGTGTAAGGGTCGAATACTGGGTTTTCAAAAGGGAAAAACTGATTGTAAGAGGGTGGAGTGGCTGGAAAACATTGTGGACGTGCAAGAGAGGGTTAAGGAAGCTTTTGGATTGGAGATACATCAAGGATTCGTGGTTTAGCAAGAAATTCCAGGTAAGGGGAGTTGTTTTCGATGTTTTAGATACATATACACTGTATTGTGCTTTGGTGGTTGAAACTGCATGCCTTTCACCTGCTTTTCTGCACTGTTCGATTGGGTTTCTGGGTTTTTTTCCAGAAACCGCTTGGCGGTTTGATCCTTACCGCCAGGCGGCTCATCAGAGGTGGGCATCTGTTCTTGTTTTGGCTTGAACCGCCTGGCAGCGATGAATTCCTGCCAGGCGGCGCGACAGCGTTCGCGTTCCTTTTGATGTTTTTGATGCTATTCGTACAAGTGTGTATGTGGTTTCTGTGATTGATGTGAGTGGGTTCGATTGAATACTTTGCTGGACCGAAATTGAATACCAATTTGGAGTATGGCAAGGTTGAGAGACGACGATTGTGTATGAATCGATTGGGGTTACACATGAGTGTAATTATAGAGGCACCTTTATGAATCAAATTGAGAATAGATAACTAGCACGTAATGTAGGTCTGTTGCGTCCTGATGACTGGAATTGATAGGAATGGAAATTGGAAAATGGATTGGGTACGTCATAGTAAATGGGAGTCTGCGCTGCTGTAGAATACTGGTGTACCGCCTGGCGGCGTGCTGTCTGCCGCCAGGCGGCGATGAGTGTAGGTCTGGCTTTGTGTGTTTAAAAGAAGTAGAAAATGATGGAAAGGAATAGGACTTGGACGAGTCATGTTTTTAGGCAACTATTGATAAAATTGTATGAGATAATTTGTAACATATAACTAGGGAAATTGGTGATTTGAAAAGGGAAAACAGGAGTATATGTGTATTAAGACATGATGTTAGATGAAGTGTGAAGGATGGATGGATATAGGTACTATTGATTTTATCATATGTGGTTTATGGACAAGTGAAACTGTGAAAAGGGGAGATGTGAGAATGGGATCTGTCATTGGTAAAATAAGACTTGACGTCACGACTTAGGCATAAATAGATCTCTAGTTGAAATGTGCGAATGATAAAGATGGGATATGGCAACACCAAGAATAGATTGGGGTTGACAATAGATCAGGATTGAGTACTGAGGCTCGAGAGGGGAATTGCCTTAGAGGAATTTGGATTGTAGAACCAACTAACTCGAGTGCCGAAACTAGTTGCAAAGTGCTTCTGGTATGGCGCCTGGCGGTCCACTGATAACCGCTAGGCGATAGGCTTAGCGTGAGAGGGCATTGCACCGAGGGGTGCCTGGGGGCACAGTGTGCTCCGCCAGGCGGTGACGAGGAAACAGTGACTCTGAAGTGACGCTGGCGCCTGGCGGGAAGGGAGTACCGCCAGGCGGTCTGCGACAGTTTCGCCTGGCGGCGTGCAAGTCGGGCCAGGCGGAAATGTTGCTCTTCTTTGCTTTCTGGTATGTTGTTTTTAATTAACGATGATGCTTTGCTTGGATCGGGAGATGTTGTGCCATGAGCGGGTAGGTTCATGGATGTGTTTAACATGTGATGATATGAGCGGGGAGGTTCATATCTAGTTACTCTCACGTGGGGATACGAGCGAGGTAGGTTCGTATGTTTTGTGCTCACGTTGAGGGATGCCACGTGCGGGAAGGTACGTGGCTGGTGGATCACATGTGTTGGACTACGGGCGGGCAGATTCGTAGAGCAAGACTACGAGCGGGGAGATTCGTAGAGTAGGACTACGAGCAGGGAGGTTCGTAGAGGCAAGACCACGAGTGGGCAAGTTCGTGTGAGCATCATATTCCCGAGTCCAAGGCTAACCAATTGTGTGATTTGAAGGCTACAAAGCCTTGGGGTTAAGGTCTTGGCCAAGAACTATGTAATATGAATAAGATGGGTGTATGCTTTATTTTACATATTGAATATTTGTTACTTTATTTTCTCAGCTCACCCTTTCTTGTTTGTGTGTTTGCGTTTGGCGATGATCGTGTGATTCGTTACATGGGAGCAGATGTTGAAACAGGTAGAGCTGAGGATGACCAGCCGACGGAGTGAGGGATAGCTATGGGGATTAGAGCTAGGGATATTCTCTTATGTATTTACTATATGTTATTATGGACATAAGTTTTGGAAACTTATAACAATTTATGTTATGTTATGAGTTTTGGCGCATGCTTTTTAATAAAAATTAAATTCTCCCGCGTTGGGATTATTATCCAGATGACTTTAGTTTTTAATTATTTCTTTTATTTATTTATTTTAATTAATATTCCTTAGGGATGTTACAATGGTAGTTGAAACACAAGGAGATCCGCAAATGGTGATGGAGGCGTTTTCCAGTGAGGCTCACATATTTTGCTTGCTTGTGTTCTTGCAGGTTTCAACCATTTCTGATTTTTTTTTTAATTTTTAACATATTTTATGCCTCGGTTGGTATCAGAACCGAGGCAGTAATGATGAGATATGCCTCGGGTAAGAACCGAGGCAGAAAGGTGAACTTTTTTACCTCGGCTAGATATGCCTCGAGTCTTAAACCGAGGCCAAATGACCAAAATAACTGCGACAAAAACCCTTTCCTGCACTGGTGTGAATATATGATATTTTTAACTTTTTAGGGATATAAACTTTTATTTATGTTGAGTTTATATAGGTCATTTATGCTTGGAGCACACTTTGAGGGAGGACTTTTAGAGGCTTTGGTTAGAGAGTGATTCTTCTTTAGTTTGTCATAGTTTTTTAATCAACAAGCAGTTCTTTGGAGTCTTGAAGGAGATGACTTCGGGCTCATCTCTATATGGTAACACATTTTAGTGACAAAAAATAATTAGTAAATATAGTGACAAATTTTGATAACAATTTACAAAATTAAAGATTAGCTATAACAATATAAACAAAACAATGTCCACTAAATTTACCATTCCACCGCTTCTAAATATGTTGACACTTTTTAGTTTTCTATGTCCTTTCCCCTATTACTATCTTCACTTAACCATTATACCCCAAAACTAGTTTTGGGTTTCATGACGTTGGATAAAATGGGTTTGGTTTGGTGGTATTTTTACATCTCTCACTCTTCTCTATTCTTTATGATTGATTGATTGATGGATGAAGCTCAAAAAGTACAGTACAAGAAGAGCATAGACAGAATCTTTTACTTATTTCATTTCGCGTTTTCATTTGTTATTTTTGTTCTCCCTTTCTCTCCATCTTTTGAGGTTCTTTCTGATAGGTTTTTAGGTATTGTTCTTGTCTTAGTTTTTTGTTTTTGTTTTACGAATTAAGTGTGTAGATGTTTATGGGTTTGTATTGTGTATTCTTTTCGTGATTTGTGGTTAGGGTTGATGAATTTGATTGTGTATTAAGTATTGTTGTTGTTTGTTTCTTTGTTAACCCTGTATCGATAGTTAACCATGTTTTTTTGTTTCTTTTTGTGTTATTTTTCCTCTATTGTAATGAAGGTTAAATCTTTCTATTTTCAGGATATACTTACCAGTGCTTTATGTAATATTAGTGATATTTCTAACCTCTCCTCCTATATTTGGTTTATTTTATTTTCTCCTTCTATGTGTTATTGTTGTAACTAGGGCTGACAAATAAATATGTCGTGTGGGTATTGCCAAAACCCATCCCCATTTTGACGGAAAATTCCTGCATTGACTAGTTATGGATATGGATATTGGGAATACCCAAATTTTCCAATCGGGCATGGGGATAGGGATAGGGATATACATATATGCTTCGTCCCCGTGCCCATACCCACCATAATACTCGTCATCATTATATCCTCGTCTATGTTTAAATTATTAACATACTCATAGTTTGTTTCATATATATATATATATATATATATATATATATATATATATATATATATATATGCAAACACTACACACTTCTATTTTTTATTTCCTCTAATTGTTTGGTTTGTCATGAAATTCATTTGCATTTCCATGAAATTCATACTCACAGTCTTCTATTTTTTAATATTATTATTTATTATTTATTTTCTATTAACATGAGAATGTTTAACATTTTGAATTTAAGTGTTGAACAACATGAACCTTTCATTTACTAGGCTATACAAAAAATTATACTTTTTATTCTATTATTATTAATTTTTGTTTCACCTGAAGAACTTTTTTGTTTCGTTATAAGAATCTTCTTATATTGCTAATGTATTTTTCATCTTATCATATATTCTTAATTATATATTTATTTTCCTTTGTGCGATTTCTTTCCATGGTCTCTCACATTGTTTTTAGAACACACATTTGATCATGTTTTCAATATTTTTATTTGTTTATTTTTATCATGTGGAATACTATTTTGGTATTTTTATATAATTAATTTTATTTTCCAACTCATTATCAAACGTGTAATTTTATAATATAATTGTATAAATAAATTTTATTTGCTATAATATAAGAATTTAATGTAATTTTCATGAATTTTTTTATCACAGTTCAACATATATTGAAGTTCAAAAAGTGAAATGTTTATGTTAAAATTATATTACTATTAGTTTAATCTTTATAGTTTATTTGGTACTGGATTCGTCAGGTTTTGAAGTTGAGAGAGCCATAGCTACTCCATACATGTCTAAAAGAGTAGACACACATTCTTACTAGTGTCGGAAGTTCTATCCAGAGAATGCCTTGATTTTTGATACATTCGGAAATGGTTTCGCAAAGACAGTCTAAGTTCTGGAAATATTTTGATTCTCCAAAGTAGAGTTGTTGTTGATGTCAGTTATAAGTCCTTAAGATTGTTGTAAATAACTTACCAATCACGAACAAAAGGGTACTTCTTGAGACGTATAAATTCACTATCCTTAAAGATTTATCCGTGGTGTGTGCACAAACCCCTCAAGATACAACAAGAATTTCTTGGATCTTTCGAGGATCTCAAAACTATCAAGAAAGTACTCTTGAAAGAATAAGTAACCCAGGATAGATAATAGAAGAAAAAATATAAAAGAGAAGAGAGCTTGAAGAAGAAGAGAAAAGAATGAGAGATAATATATAATAGGAACTTCTTGGATCTTCCGAGGATCTCAAAACTAAAAAGAAAGTACTCTTGAAAGAGTAAGTAACTTATGATAGATAATAGAAGAAAAAATATGAGAGAAGATAGCTTTAAGAAGAAGAGAAAAGAATGAGAGATAATGTGTTTTGGAGAGCACCAAAACCACCTATTTATAGGTGTGAATGAGGGAAAGGATGGGCTGAAAAATCATAAAGTTTCACTAACGTTCAAAACCAAAATTGCAACGTGCTTTATATTCATGAACCAGAATAATTGCATTAACCATGTAATCAAGACGGAAGCATGATATTGCACCAAAACAAAACTGCAACAACGAAGAATGTATAGTTGGTAGCAACATCCAAATCTTTTGAAATGTTTATAACGCTTAACAACAATTTTAATATTGAATATGTGATAATTTATGTTTCTTTTACCATAATTTTGTATTTTTTATAAAAAATAATTAATATTGAAACAATAAGACAACCAATACTATTATTTACCTATTACCCGTTGGGACAAGAATAAGACAAAAATTTGATACTTGTTGAGTTTAGATATGGGAATGAGAATACATCTTTTCATTCTAAAAAGAATTTTGTTTCATTTTCTAGTATTTTCTGTGTGCTTTAATGAAGGTTGAATCTCTCTATTTTCAGATTATATTTTGCGGTGTTGAATGTAATATTAATGATATTTCTAAACTCAATATAAATTTAGAGAAGTTGATAATTCAAAGCTCAAATAAAGATATTGAAAAACTTAAAAGATGAACATTTTGATCTAAATAGCAATGTTATTGGTGGATCTTCAAAATTACATATGATTTTGAAACATGAAATTTGACAAAAATGTTTAGAATACCATAAGATTAAGGAGATGATACATTCACCTATGCAAAATGTAAGGCCTAATTAATTCTGCCCCTTTTATTTCTTTTTTAGACTGTCCAATCTTATGGGCCTAAGGGGGCGGGGGGTTGGCCCAATTCGATTTCTGACCTAAAGTGCCCAAACCCTAACTTGTGCTCATTTTCGTAAAAACATATCCCCTTCTCTTAGAGTTGGTGTCGCCTTTGCTAGGGTTCCAAGGCGTACCTTCAGTTCACGTTCCGCTTGACTCCATTCTTGACTCACGTAAGTATTCCCAACCCACACTTCTAAATCTCTGGTCCTATTTCCGTGTGTAGTGTTAGAGCTTCAGTAGTAAACACCCTTTGTTCACTTTTTCCAGCTCTGTGATCTTCTCCTAGAGCTGTGGTACTCCGTTGTTCGGTGTCAAGGCATTAAAACTAGCTCGTTCCAGGTAAAGGAAGCTAGAACCTCTTTGTACGGTGCGATTTTGACCTGTACCAATGTAGTTTCATTGATTCCTTGAGTTTGTGTGCTGCCATGACTGATTGGGTTGTCTGGAGTTTCTGTTTGGTATGTGTGTATGTGTTGTGCAGGTGCGAGTAGTGGCGAACACTGATTATCTCGCCCAAGCGAGCTGGCCTCGCCTAGGCGAGATGAGCATAGGCTCGCCCAGGGTTTTCTACGCGAGTCGTTGCTCAGGCGACCAAACCCTCGTTTTGAGCGAGCAAACGTCTCGCTTAGGCGGAGAGGGTCTCACCTAAGCGAGATTGCGCAAGGGCTATTGTCCTCCTTGTCGAGCTCTCGCCTAGGCGGAGGGGAGCTCGCCTGAGCGAGAGTCATTCTCGCTTGAGCGAGACCCTCCAGCTTGAGCGAAGAGCTGGGCGAGGATGCATCCCGAGTTGTTTTTCCCTATGTGCTTGGATGTTTAAATTGTGCTTATATGGATTATTGTATGATGGCTTAATGGGAATGAGTATGCATGATCGGGAGGGGATTATATGTGGGGGATTGTGAGCTTGGCATGATTCCCATATGAGTTGTACATGAGAAGTTTGATACATATATATGTGTGTGTGGTCACGAATTTGGCATGAGCAATGGTTGCTAACCCAATGGCATGGTATTGGTATGAGAGGAAGCATTTTACTCATGATTGGTAATGACGAGTTGGTATTGATTTAACCATGAGAAATGGGGGTTGGTTATGGATGTTGGTAAGAAATTATATGTATAATGTATGTGCTTATTTCTTGGTTGTTTATATATGTTGGTCCGTGTCAGTGCGTAATTCCTTGGAGTCTCTAGGTGAGACTTTCAGGGTCGCGCTTCAGTGGTCGGGACGTAATTCCATGGCCCCTGTTAGTGGGTGTCCATGGTGGTGCCCATCTATATGGGTCTGGTAAGGATTCAAGGTAAGGTTGCATCCTGACACTCTAAGGAGTCAGTTAGTCTCACTTATAGCGGACTGACTCCTGTGGTGAGAGTAGCAGGAGGCCTGAAATTCATTAAGGGCTAACCTTGTGGTGAAGGAAATTGATTCATTGTAACACTTGTAACACATAGCTCGGGGGTGAGCAGCTCGGGGTGAGCAGAGGTATCCACCACAAGTGCAAGCATCCGCTGAATCTGACCGGGCTATATGTATCCAGATGAGTCGAGTCGGGTCTTAGTGTATTGATTGAAAGGTCATAATATGTTTGTGTGGTAGATGTGTATTGTATATGTATATTGGACTATGAAGGTATCTTTGATTGCATGATAAAAATATTGTTGGCTCTAGCTTACCCTTTTCTTGTTGGTTGCTTTGTATGTTGTGTTTCTACCTTTGCGATGATTACCAATTTATTGAAGGGAGCAAATGTGAGAGGTAATCGTGGTCAACAGGGGAGAGACAATTCCGCTAATTAGTCTTCTTGGGCTACCTTTAGGGCTACGACCCATGTACTTGTCCGTCTTTACATTTCTCTATGATTCCAGTAAACTGTGTAATGTGTTCCCTTTATTTTTGGTGGCATCGTGGAGTACCTTGGCTTGTAAGGCATTATGAGTAAACTCTAATATTGCGCTGTTATATTATAATTGTCTAACGCTTCTTTTAATTATACTCATTATTTAAATGGGACGTTACACCAAAACAAGCCACACTACTCATTTTATTAAAAACTCACTGAGTAAACACATGTTTTCACAAGATGAAGAACTCAATGACGTAAGGAACTAGTGAACTTAATACGAGTACCGAATCTAGAAGTGTTTTAGTTACAAATGTTCTCAACAGAAAAAAAAAACTATATTTCAAGCAGAAGTTTTGAAAAGAAAAATCAAGAAAAAAAAGAAAAAAAAAAACAAGAAATTGTTAATGTGATGATTTTTTTAAGCCGTGCCTGTTACTTTCCTGATGTTTCTTTGACTCTTCTGTGATGAAATCAATTAATTTGATTTAAAAAATAGATAATAATATTTTAATATATTTTTTTATTCATTTCTAACTTGTCATTGCAATTAATTTTTAATTATTATATCACACGACTAAAAAATTTAAAATAAATAATTAAAATAATAAATTTAAAATAAAATAAAATAAAATCAAAATAACATTATCCTTAAAAAAGTGTTCCACGTACTCCTTCGAGAACATCCGATAAAACTGAAATGAATGAACATTAGCCTTCACGTGGCTAAATTGTGTGTATGTAATTATTGGCAGAACGATTGATGATGTTTGGGAGACCAAGACATTATCCATCGTTTCGCCGCACATTACAGTAAACTTGGCACCTATTCAATGTTTGAGGACCATCATAGCCTTGTATGCCAAAAATGTCTTTGTCTTTGTCTTCCTCCGTAAAGTATATTATTCACCACAAAATATATTTCTACCATATTTGATTGATTTAATTATTAGACAAAAATATTTATTAATTTGCAGGTTGGTAATTTAAAGCTGAAAAGTTATTTATGTGAACTAATTTATAGAAAAATATTTAAGCATTATGTTAATTAAGTAATTATAAACTATTTTACAAATTAAAAATTATTTAATCCTAGTTTACTCTTTTTTTTATCAGTAAAAAATTAAAAACTTATAATATAAATACAAACTATATTTTTGTTGATTAATGGTCACACGAAAATATTTATTTATTCATAAAAAAATTATAGTCTCAATTTAGATATTGTTAAGACCTGAATAGCTTATTTCTTAAGTAGTCTTGGAATAATAGAGGCTTCTTGTTTTGTTCATATCATATCAATAATAAATAGAACTAAGCATCGGAATTGTAGACACCAATAACACCATGTGGGATGACCCCAACTGAGTTGGTGGAGTTAGTAAAGCAAACTGAGTTGTAAGAAAACACTTCATTAAAACAAGTTTATCAACATCGGAGATCAGTGTTCGTAGTAAGAAAGTTTAAGATTGTGCGTTGATTATAGATTTTTAAACAAGTTAACAATCCAGAACAATTATTTGTTACATAGAAATCACATTGCATTGTTTTAAAAACTACAGAAATCATACTCAATTAATCAAAAGTATATAAAAGTATCTTATAATCTTATTATATTTGACAAACATCTTAGGTAAAAGTATTTGATAATCTTATTATAATAATATAATAATATGCGTGCGAGCAAATAACATAATTTATAAACTTTCTGAAAATACACAATGTGTAGTATGTATGTTCTTCTTTCATTGTAAACAATTAATTTCGTTTCAGAAAATTATTAAATTATAATCAATATTAGGATCAATCGACAAAATAATTATTTTAGTTAAAAAATAATTAAATTTAAATAAACGATTACTTAAAAAATACGTTAGTTTTTAGTTTAAAAAGCAGAGGTTAAAATTAAAAAAAAAAAACAATTGTTTCAACAAAATTAAAAAATCTTCCGTATTAATTGAATAGGTTATAATATCATAAAATAAATAATTAGTTATATGTAAGAAGAAATTGTTTTGTGTTGATCGCAAAAGAATCGTAAACTCAAAGGTTATTAAGTGACTGTTATTTCCGGTTATATTAAATGGTTTGGAAAAAAGTTAAATAAATTATGCTAGGGACATGATGACAGAAAGGACTTTCAAAAACTTTAGTTAGAGAATGATTTTTTTTTAATGTATCATAGTTTTTCGAATCAAGGATTTTTTAGAGTTTTTAGAAGGAGATAAGGTTGATGTTTGCATTTTTGTAAGTCTGTGTAATCCAAGTTTTTCATGTTTTATGTGAAGTAAATCATTGTTTTTAATTCATATAGAACAATATAAATAGTTTAATATTATATATATATATATATATATATATATATATATATAATTGGTATATTTGTCTATATTTTGTGCAATAATTTTTATCAACACATCAATGTAGTTTCCCTTATAATTTTTTATTTTTATTTTTTAATAACCAAAATGTTAAAGTTATTTTATTTGGAAAAAAAATTAAATAAATAAGCTTTGGATTGTTTATTTACCATTGGGGTAGTTTATTACATCCAAAGCATATCGTAGACACGTCTCTCAGAAGGAGAAAGTGTACGACTTTTCATGGATAGTGTTTCACTTAGATGCATCGGAAGGAAGTTGCGTAAGAAAAAACTCGAATGGTTCCTGAGTGATGGCCAAAATCCTGTTCCCCGCTTCATCATTAACAACCCCAACATCACTGCAGGTGCCGCCATTTGAACAGAACGAAAACTTATAGGTATTGTCTGAGGAAGCTCTTGTCATAATGAAGAAACCTGACACTGAATTTGGATAGCCAGTTTTAACGACGGTTCCTTCAGGCTGACCCGGAACAGCGATCCACTCATTACTCTCAACAGAGTTACCGAGTTGAACATATTCGTAGCTAATGGAGACTCTGCCTTCAGGAAGAAAAGCGGTTCGGAGCATGGATCGAATAATCCATGGCTGCCCTGGATCGGTCTCGAATGGAGATTGAACAACAGAGAGAGGGGATTCTTCGTCTCCAGTTCTGGCTCGTTCAATACCACCGCCGGCTCCAAAAAGGCGTGGCTTTATATAGAATCGGCCACCATTTTTAACGACGTTACCATTTCCGTCAAAGACAGGTTGAGCGGTGATTGAAGGAGGGTAGAAGGTTAGGGCAGAGAGAAGGAAGAGAGCAAAGAGCGTTGCACTCCTCATTTCTTTGGCTGGCTATGAAACAGATTATGGTTTTTCTCTTCTTTGTTGAGTTCGGTTGTGTGAATAAGCCAACATGTGAGAACCCATTTATACAGCTACGTCCTGGTGATAAGGTGAACTCTTTTGTGGATGGAAATGAATTAAATATCCTACAACTTTTAAACACGTGAAAAAGATGAAAGAAGGACAGTAGTAGTTAGATTTAAATATATGTTTCGATTCTCTGTAAAATAAGTTTCTTAAAAATTTTGGTTCGTAAAAAATAACTATCAAATTTTAATTATATTTTTCGGTTTTAATAATATGACAAATTTTTTTTTATTTTATTATGTAAAAGTAATTATTTTTATTTCATCATAAAAGGTAAAGGATATATATTTTAAATGCAAAAGTTTCTTTTAAAATAAATAGACAACATTTATTTTAAGTATTTGATTTTTATTAAAAATATCTCATACCGATATCAAACAAAAGGAATTAGTACATTATATTTGTTTGAAATAAAAATTATAACCAAAAAAAATTATAAATCGATATAAATTTAAAATATATTCAACCAAATACACAATGATTTAATTTCTTATGATTCTATTACAGTGTTTATATTTTTTTATGCCTAAAGACAAATAAAAAAATGTTAAACTTTATGCTCGTCAAGAGGTACACGAAAATAAAAGTTAATTTTTATATGATAGAGACTAAAGATGATGAATTCCTATACTGAAAATTAAATAATTTTGTATACAGTTGCTTAAACTTATATAGAGATTTTAATGGATGAAACCATATAAATTTTGTCCGAAAAATGTTATAGTAACTACCAAAATCTTATAACTTCTCTCAGTATTTAACATGGAAAACTTTTTTTAATTTTAATTTTTTTTCTTCATTTTCACGTTCTTCATTGTGTAGCCACGAACAAGACAAACGCGCTTCCATTGTGCGCTTAATTTTCTTTTTTCTTTTTCGAATTTCTGATACACATTAGGCCTCGGTTAGGCAAAAACCGAGGTAGTAACTATTAAATATGCCTCGGATTTATAACCGAGGTATAAAGTACTACCTTTTTACCTCGACAGTATATGCCTCGGGTGCACACCCGAAGCCAAAAAGTAAAAATAACCGCTGTCATTTCTCTTTCCTGCACTAGTGTTCCTTGATTCGTGACAAAATTGGAAAGCAAGCGAGAGAGAGAAAAGTGGAGCTCGTGAGAGAAGTGGAGAGTAGTGTGTTGTTCCTCCATCCCCGAATCTTTTTTCAGTTCCCAACTGGTTGTTTTCGAAGTGGTTGTTATTTCGTCATTGGTGGTTTAGGTGGAGAAGACACTGGTTTTACCCACTACACGAAAGTGCTGGTATTCCTTTTTGTTTGTGCATCTTTGGTGGAAATGAGGCATTTTGTTTCCCTTTTTGGAAAATATTTGATAAAGTTTGTATTTTTTTGGTATAGTGTTGTTGAACATCGAAAAAGGAATCTCAAGCTTTGGTCTTTTTTCTTACTCCCGTGGCGCTACATTGTTGAAGAAGTAATTTTTTTCTTCAATATGTATGATGTGTTGTTGAAAGCGTGGTTGTTGAACCAAATCCATTGCGTGATAGTAGGCTAAGGTTTTCAAAAGATTTAATGTCCTATAAATTTGGTTTTGTTATTGGAATTGATTTAGTGGGATATTGGTTTGTAAGGTTGATTGTTATTGGAACTAATATTGGTTTGCAACGCATTGGTTTGAATTTATGTAAGGATGGAAAAAAAATATTTGCTTTCCTGTTAGTTGTTAAGTGCTAACACATGGTATTGTATTTGCACAAATGATGTCATGTTTGCTTAAGTTGGGGATGGGTGATATGGATTGTCAATAGTTCATGACTTGGGCTTGTAGATGTATAGTATTTGCACATCATAGTTCGTTATAAGTTTATGACTTCACCATGTATTACTTTGACCGGTTTGAATTTATCTAAGGTTGGAATAAAAATATTTGCTAACCTATAAGTTGTTAAGTCTTAAGCCATGATATTGTATTTGCACATATGATGTCTTGTTTCATTAAGTTGAAGATGAGTGATATGGATTGTCAATAGTTTATGAGTTGGGATTGTATATGCATAGTATTTGCACATCAGAGTTTTTAATCAATTTATGACTTCACCAGGTATTACTTTCATTGGTTTAAATTTAAGTAAGGTGGGAAATAAAAATATTTGCTAACCTGTTAGTTTTTAAGTGCTAAGCTTGAGTATTGTTTTTGCACATATGATGTCCAGTTTGCTTAAGTTGGGGATGGGTGATATGGATTGTGAATAGTTTATGAGTTGGGATTGTAGATGTATAGTATTTGCACATCATAGTTCGTTATCAGTTTATGACTTCACCATGTATTATTACTTTCATTGGTTTGAATTTATCTAAGATGGGAATAAAAATATTTGCTAACATGTAAGTTGTTAAATGCTAAGCCATGGTATTGTATTTGCAGATATGATGTCTTGTTTCCTTAAGTTGGGGATGGGTGATATGGATTGTCAATAGTTCATGAGTTGGGATTATATATATATATAGTATTTGCACATCAGAGGTTGTAATCAGTATATGACTTCACCAAGTAATTATTTGATTGTTTGAATTTATGTAAGGTGGGAATAAAAATATTGGCTAACCTCTCTTTCGAAAAATACAGCTCTTATAGTCAAATTGTTACGAAATTCAACAAGTTGATTTTCAAATCAATCGGTTGATTTCACTTAACTTAAGTGAAATCAATCGATTAAAAAATAAATCACATGATTGAATAAGTCTCAGTTAAGACTACTGCAGCTAATCTTTTAATTTCTTAAAAATCCATTAAACAGATTAAAAGACACCATTTAACTTATTGAAAAACATTTCAATAGATTAAAAGACACAACAAATACCCTATACATCTAATTAATGCTAAATGGTCTACAAAATGAACTACAATCTTCAAGCTTGTTTTCCCCATTATTGATCTAGATAGAAGGAATGCGTACAAGACTTGATCAACACGAGTAACATCAAATCTCCATATCTTCATCAATGTAATCATGGTTCCAAGGCAATGGATTCAAGTACCTTCATAAAAGCTTCATCAAATCTTCAAGTAACACATCATTCAAATTACTTATAACAACAAAATGTATAGTTCGATTTAAGTTTAAAATTTTTTACTAAAATAATACTTAATAATCGGAGATTTATGAAAAATTATATTTTCACATTTTTTACTAAATAAACATCCACTTTAACAACTTTTATTTTAATAGTATAGCACTGTACATTATCAAATTAATTTGAAAAAATAAAAAATATATAGTTAAAATATTAATACAATTGCTTGTCAATTTCTTATGATAGTGAAACTATCAGTATTCTAGAACTTGTTAAGTGAACTAAATATTTAGAAAAGAATAATTTTACACAATTTTAATTTTCATATTGTTCAAAATTTTGTCTTAAAATGCCTTTCCAGAATAAAACTTTTCTTTACTGATTCAAAACTCATCTTTAGTATGACATTTGAAAATAATAATAATCCACATAATTCAACTCATTGTATTTTTGTCACTTTTTTCTCATCAAAAGTTTTGTGAACATAAAAAATTCACTACAAAAATATATAATTTTAGTGGGGTTTATTAACAAGGGTTATAATAACCTATAGAAAAGAATTGGCATAGAAGAGGTTTTGAAAATCCTTGTTAAATACAAGGGGTTTTCTTAAGAAACCTCAGTAAAATTTAAATTTTCAATGTTTTTTCATTTTTTTCTCTTTTCATAATTTAAAAAAAAATTGCTTTAGTATTAAGTGTCTTTGAAAGTGATGTGATCCCAATAAACCTAAGCCTAAATGCATCAACAAGCCCTAGCCCACCTCAAGACCCAATCACTAGAAGCATGATGAAGAAAATCTGCATGGGCCTCTCACAAGATGATCAAGTCAATCATGGGCTTTTCACTTTATTCACATGGGCCAAAGAAATCTACAAAATATGAGTTTATGCATGGAAGACCGTAGTTTAGATTTAAATTGGGTCATTGTTTAGGCCTTGTTTTTCTAGAATAATAAGTCAAACAATGTGTAGTTGAATTGATAAAATTGGGCTTGACTAAGCCCAATAGGAGATTTGGCCATGAGCTACCAAAGTTCCAAGGTGGACTAAGTGGAAGTCAACATTCCTTCCTACATCTCATGGATCCAATGCATCCAAGGGCTAGGAATGCTTCCTCTTTTTCCAAGGCATCATCCAATGGCCATAAGCCTTGCTTGTAACATCCCGTCAGGATATTACAAATTTAATAAAATAAAATAAATAAAGAATTAATTACACAATAATTAATAATACCTCATTTCCCAAAAATCAGGGAAATTAAAAACTTTTAACCTCATATAATAACCATTGTCTCATAGTGTACAAAATGTAATAATGTTTCAGAATCTCATCAACTGTTTACATATTATTAAAAATCCAAAATCAAGAAAACATAGAAATAAAATCCCATGATCATCCCCTCTCCGCAGCTAAGCCTCACTAGCTCCACCTGCATCATCACTTGCTCACGTGTATCGCGTACACGATCATCGCCAAACACAAGCAGATAGGGTGAGCTAATAGAAGAAACATATAAAAGTGTACCAACACACGCATATACATGTATAATAGATAAAACATTATATCAATAATACAACTCTTCCTTTATACCACATGGCCACAACCATAAATAATATCCTTGCATATCTCGCGACGTATACTCCATTCCCATCACATGGCCACTACCATGTACATCGATACACCTCGTGGAAGACTCGTTACCTTCCCACCACATGGCCACCACCATGCATAGTGAAGTATATCAGAGAACCTCGTCCCAGTCCTTGCACATGGCCACAACCATGTTAGTAGTCTTCTACATCTCCTATTAGGTATCTCGGAGCGCCTTGCTGCCACACCTATTGGCCACAACCGATAGAGCACGTGCGGGAACCATGCTACGGATCACACCACGTAACGCCAGGTGGAGTTCCCAAATACGAACATAGTCTGCAACGTCCCAAGACTACCAAACTCGTTAGTGACTCACTGAGGAGGGCAATCCATCTGGACCCATCCGTACTGGCCACAACCAGCACACTCCACCGGCACACTCGCCAACCCGAGCCACAACTCAAGGTTCCTCGTGTTCATCCGCTATCCCGAGCCACCACTCAAGGAAGTCATTCCGGGCCACAACCCATAGAATGCCACGTGTTTACCCCTATCCTGAGCCACAACTCAAGGATACATTCCGGGCCACAACCCATGGAACTCCAACAAGCTCACCATCGAGATATCTTAGGAACATTGTAAATCCTTCATCATCACTCAAATACCAATCAATCCAATATTGCAACCATTTCGCTTCTGAACATGTCATCCATCCCTCCCTGGGCTTGACATCTAACTCTCGCCTAAGTATTCCAGTTCATCTCGCTTAGGCTAGGTTACCTCGCCTGAGCGAGCACCATACCTAAAACTAACCACGAACCCTCGCTTAGGCGAGTCACACTCGCCTGGGCGAGATCACGTTTCGCCAAGACCCTCATCTCTCGCTTGGGCTGAATGTTTAAACTCCCTTTAGAACGCTCTTCGCACTCTCGCTTGGGCGAGAAACTCTCGCCTGAGCGAGACACATCTTCGCCTAAACAATAAACCTCGCCTGCGCGAGATGTGCAACCAACACACTTGAGACACACACAAATTCTCGCTTGGGCGAGTCACCCTCGCCTAAGCGAGATGGTCTGTCGCCCAAGACCAAAACACCTCGCCTGAGCGAATTGCTCGAGCAGAGAGAGGTTTATGAGTCCCTGCATGTCTCGCCTGAGCGAAAATTGCAGGTTATGGCACTGAATTCACGCGTACAACATTGCACCGGAGACTCAAAACACAACCCAAACATACCAATTCATTTAGCACAACTTAGATAGGCATATGAACATAATTGGACACGAAATTATGCCCCAATAACCCAACTTTTCACAATCACAAAATAACCAGAACACAACCCCATTATATGCATACATTTGGGTCAAATTTCATGAAACAGACCCCAAAACCCATAACCCCAATTTCCCTCATGTGCAGCACAAAATTCAGGGTACAAAACATATCAGAATCACAAGCATACAAGGTTAAACGAAAATTCAGGTTCAGCTCCCCTAACCTGAAACTTCCCCGCTTTAAGCTTGAATTTAAAAGATTTCCTTTGATCACCAAGGGCTGACTTACGTGAATATGATTTAATTTGGGTTTTTTATTGTTTTTCAAGGCTATGACTTGATTGTTTCTCGGCCCTTTAGCTACCCACTTTCTGCTAGGTTTCTCCACCTATTCATATTCAGCCCACAACTAAAGTTTAAGCCAAAAAGAGTTAAATTTGACTCCCAAGGTTTGAACCCATGACCTTCCTAATGCCAAGTCAAAGCTAACCACCAGACCAACTTATGCTTCTTGCTACCACACACAATTCAATCATTATCTCATACAATATGTGGCGCAACATACCATTAAAACAATAATAATAAAATCTCACACAATTGGCATCCATAGGACTCGAACCCAAGTCCTCTCACACAACCAAAGTACTCTCAACCACTTAAGCTAGTACTTTTCCACGTCATACTTATCATAATTTAATGTCATAAATGCACTAGCCTCCCGCATTTATTAATTAATTAATTATTTAATTAATTAAATTTTGCGGGTCTTACATTGCTCCTTCTCCAAGGGCTAAGAGTGCTTATGTGTATTTGCTTTCATATAAAAGCCAAAATTTTAGGCTATTGTAAGGACTTTTGAAATTTCTAATAGAATGTTTGTGTTGAGATCACTCCACTCTTCTATTATTTTGAGAGCATACACGGCTAACCTTCTCCTTCATCTCCTCTAGCCACCTTCCATACCATAGCTCCACTTCTACTATTCATCTTCACCAAAAACCTCCAATGTTGAGAGCTCTTCTTGCTCTTATCTTCATTTCCGATGCATTTCATCTACTTCTTGGTGTCTTCCATGGATCTCTTCCTCTCCTACACCAAGGACGTCCATCAATTGGTATCTAGAGCCATCCAAGCCTTTGGTGCATCCATCCTCTTGGTTTGGGTAAGGTTCTTGGTCCATACTTGTGTTTTGTTTCAATTTCAGTCTTGTCTCTTCTTCTCCATTTTTTTTCTTCAAGTTTTGCTATCTTCTTCATGTGCTTGCTGCTCTACACCGTTTGACATTGAGGCTACATGAATCTCCATTGATTCATCTTGTAGTACTCCTTGCTTCATTGGTGCAAATTTGTTTTAGGTTCCATTTTTGTTTTCCAGCACTTGTTCTTTTATTCTTTGTTGTTTCTCTTCATTTTAATCAGTGCATCTTTTAATTTTCAATTCCTTATGTTGTGTTTTGTCTTAAGTCATGTTTAAGCACTTTAATTCATCTTAATTTTCTTTCATATGGCTGAATTCTGCACTTACTTGATGAGAACTAAGTCCTACATCACACAAAATGAGCTATGAACTTTAAGTGATGCTTGTGGATGTGTAAGGCAATGGTCTCATTATTTTTCGTTTATTTCACCTATTGGATTATGCTCTTGAGTGTTTAAGATGTTCTTCTGTGATTCATACTTGATTTTAGATCATAATCAAGTTCATTCATCTTGAATTTTCATAGAACATCTTACAATTTTCGTGAGCAATTCTGCTCCAATCTATTTTTCCAGTTTTCACTGCACGCACACCTATTGTTTGAGATTTTTCATGACTCACTGCGTGGTCCAAATTTTAATCTGAAATTTTCCTCATTTAGCTAACATCCAGACGAAAAATACAAAAAAAAAAGAATCATTCAAAAATGTTGAGTACAAAAAAAATGAAAAATTCGTGAAGTTGAGGCAAATTTTCACGTTTTCTGGCGCAGTGGTCTCGGGAATTCTCTGTTTTACTACTGTTTTGTGGGTTTATGGTGCTTTTAAGTGCTCTTTGTTATTCTAATTGATTCCTTGATTGTGTACTCTATATTGCCTTGAGTTTGCCTTCAATAGAAGTGGAATTTATTCCCTCAATTTGAAACAAAATTGCAATGAGTACAGTGGCTGTTTCTGGGCACTTTTTCTTCTCTATTTTTAGTTTTTTTTTCATCTATTCTAGTGCATTTCTAGGTTCCTTTTTGTGGTGCTTTCCTTTCTTTCCAGCCTTTCATTTGTTTTTTGTCAATTCTTCTTTACTCATTCAGTCATGTTTCATTAAATTCTCTTTGGTTTAGCATTTCTAATTAGCTTTTCTTGCTTTATCCTTTGATTGGTTCATACGCTTGCCTCTCAATTTTTGGTTCTTTGATGATGCTATAGAGTTTAGAATGGTTTCTATGATATGGTAGCATCCTAGGTGGTAGAATTCTAGCATCCAATTTGCTCTTGGTTTGCTTCACTTTGTACCCAAACTTGTGCATCAATTTCTTTTGCTTCAAGTTCTCAATTATATCCATGACCTACTTAGGTGTCTTGGGGAACAAAAGGTGTTCAATCTCATCTCCTAAGTAGAACCTTTTTCATACTATAGTGCAACGTTTTAGTAAGTGAGTGTGTTGAAAGTTCTAAGTACTTTCTCACCTTGTTTTTAGGCCACAGAGTTAGACACTTAGTGGTTTAAATTTGTGAGACCAAAGTCTCTAAAATTTTTGCCATTTAGGGGTCCGTTTTTAGTGTTAATCTTTTCTTTTCTTTGAGTCTTGTTTGTGCTTGTTGTGTGCTTTGCCTCATGTGATTCTATCTACTTATTACTTGAACATTTGTGTGAACTTTGAGTACTTTTGCAAGTGTAACCTTGGCAAGAATTAGCCTTGGTACTTAAGAAGTCTGTGAGAGTCACCTCGCTTACCTGGAGGTACACTTGTGATAGTCCTCTTCTTTCACCCTTTTATCCAAGTGCATAAGTTCATTCAATCATCATGAGTACATATTCTACATATAGTCCTAGGTTGCATAAGCATGATAGTCATGAGTTGCATCATACATTTCATAGTGACATTCCATTCTTTGGGGAGGATATAGGTCCATTATCATTCATAGATTGGATGTGGGATACAAAGAAGTTGGTGCAACCATTCTTTAATAGATATTGTCAGTATGATATTCTTATGCATGTTATTTCTAGATTTGTAGGACGTGCATGTGAGTGGTGGTATAAAAGGCAATTTCAAGTGGAAAAGGGAAGAGCATCATGCATTAATACCTTTTATGAATTGAAAGCATGCATGTGGAAACATTTTGTTCCCTCTTCATATAGGATCACTCGGGAGCAACAGTCTCGACTAGAAAACTTCATTGATATAGGAGATACATTCATTCAAAATCTAAAGAAGTTTTCTCGTCAAGAAAGAGATTTTAAAGATAAACTTGACTTTCTCTTGAGTAAGAAAAGAGAAATTGAAAAGCAAAGAGAAATTTAAAAGCAAAGAGACCATGTGCAAAAAGAGAAAGAGGAGAAGGAAAGAAGAGATAGAGAGGAAGAGGAAAGGAAAGAATCTAATAGGGCGTTGAGAGAACAGAGAGAAAAAATAGAGCTTGAAAAGAAAGAGAAAGAGGAAGAAGAAATCCTACTCAAGAAAGGAATGCTACTAAAGGCACCTCCGACCCCCACAATTTTCATTGAATCAGGAATTTTAAAGGGAGTGCTCAAATCTTTTAACTCTTCTCATTTCATCAATCATTCTCATTTCTTCAAACCAATATTTACTTTTGCTGAGTTTTTCAAGCCAGTTTCCCTTCCCATTGTTTTAAACTCCTCAAAAGATTTTGCAAAATCATACTTTGAGTTAATGTTGCCTATTAGGTTTGAGACAACTCAAAGTACACAAAATTATTTTTGTGAAGTAGGTCTTGTTCATCTTCAAGTAACTTTCAACAATACAACAAGACCTTCTTTTGTCCTCTACTTTAGATATAATCTTGCTTATCAGTATGGTGTTCATTCCACTTTCAATATATATCATTTAATTCCTTTTGTAGGATTCATGGATGATGAACACCACCAAGATTTGAGGGCAAATCCTCTTCAAGGGGGAGGGGATGATGTGATCCCAATAAGCCTAAGCCCAAATGCATCAACAAGCCCAAGCCCACCTCGAGGCCCACCTTCAAGGGGGAGGGATGATTTGCTTTAGTATTCAGTGCCTTTGAAAGTGACCTAGAATTTTTTTTGTGTTCCCGTGTGTTTGAGAAGCTCTTTTTGTTCTCCTTCCCCACTCTTCAGTTCTCATCAAATTTGAAGCCCTAGGTAACAAATTTTTCGTTCTCCATGCTTCCTCTTTTGATTCATCACTATTTCTCTTTCAATTTCATAACTATTTCTCTTTCTGATTTCATCTCGTGCTTTCATTTTTTTTTTTGTCACTACTTCGTCTCTCTGATTTCATGTTTGATTTTGCATCCTTGCCTCTTTCGTTTTCGAGTTTGATTTCGTCTCTGTAATTTCATCTCACTACCCTAACTCATTGTTTATTTTCCCTATTCTAACTAAGTGTCGTCAAGTAGCAACGTTGACCACAACCACTGCAACCGGAGTGTGATGCTCGTATATCAAAATAGGTATAATTTCAATTCACAAACCTATTTGGCTTCTCACAATATCCAGTTCGCATTCATCCCTAATTTTTCTTCGTTATTTTTCAAAATAATGTGTTTTTGCTTTTACAAAAGGTAAAAGGGGTATTTGAGTTTGTATTTTATGTGTGGGTTGAAAGTTAGACTAAAACATGGAAAATTCCTACTCCATGATGACATTTGATACTATGTCTACCACGAATTTCTAATCCACATTTTTTAAATTTAATTTCACGGAGCCTATTTCTTTTACAGCAATAAAATTAATGAAAGGTTTATTTTGTTTTGGTTTTGAAAATTAATTTTTATTAGATAATGTCATCAACTAGGTAGTATATATAAAACTTACTATATTTTCATTATTCATGGCAGAATCACGACCTTTCGTTAAAGTATGATTTCCACTGCTACATGGTTCGGTCTATGGTAGAGGAATTCCAAAGGATAGTTGGTGTGAGGTTAGAAATAGTCAAAACTTAGCAGTCAATTTCATGATTTTCTCTTCAAGCACTAATTTCAGATATTACAATATTATAACATCTCTAATGCACTTTATGTGCATTCCCATTATCTTAAATTTGCAAGATGACCTATTTTAAATGTAAATATTCATTTACTTCTATTTAGTGTTTTAAGAGGTAGTTAAATTTTCTATGTTATATTTATTGCAAATAATTAAAATGAGAAGTATAGAATATAATGTCTTCAATTATTAATTTGAGCATCTTGGACTTATTCTCATTACATTTTGATTGCTTCAACTAATTCTCATGAAGAAGTTGAAAGTTGGTTGTTTGTAAAATCTCTTGAGTGGCCAGCCTTGGGGATTTTTTGTTTGCTTCATGCTTTTCAATATTAAAGGTGAAGCCTATTATAAGTAGTCTAGGAGAAAATCAATTTATAATTCCTTGATTTTAACATGCTTCTTGATCGTCCCTTAAAAAGGTCTTATGTTATACTTTCAGTCCATTTTCTTTGTAAGATTTACTGAAGCATTATAATCAAGTCAATCTTGGTTTGTCATGCTGTTAGATGAAGCTTACAAATGGTTATTTTTTGGGGTGTTTTATGCAGGATCTAACCTATATTTCTAGACAACCCTTCATTTTCCTTTTAGATATCCTAATTGCATCAAATGCTAGTGTGGTGGATAAACTAAACTTTTAAACTTTTGTTCCAGAACCATTTAGATGTTTTGAATGGCATGTGGTTAGTTCTTTGTGAAATAGTTGGTGGGTTTTTTCTTTCACCATAAAGACATTCTTGTAACTTGTAGCTATTGAAAGTGCATCAAAAGAAATTCTATTTTATGCATTCTGCTTTCACAATTGTTAAGGGCTTAGTTTTGATTCCTTGTCTATTGTTAATATATCACTATCTTTGAAGGTTTTAAAATATTAAATGATTTTTTAATAAAAAAATATAGTTTTAAGTTGTTCTACATGCTTCAGAATCTTGTAGTAGTGCAACCTTGGCCTAGTGCACATATAAATACAAAAGCCGCTAATGAAGTTATATATTACCAATACAAAAAAAAAATTCAAATAAAAATGTAAACCAAAGGTATATTATCATACTCACTCTATTGGTTGTTAGGAATGTGGGCATTCACATAATGAGAAATTGATATTCTTTTGTCTCCTCATATTTATTTCAAACTTTAAAGTTTGTCATTAATTATTTAATTTTTTTAGAAAATGGAATATTTAATTAATGTTAAATTTATCACATACCAATAAGTTTTTTAAAATAGAATATTCTATACATTTCTTAAAGTACCTCATGTGTTTGATGCGACTTTTGAAGATTCACATGAGGAATTGAACTTTTTTACTTTTTGTCTTTGGAGAGGTTCTTATAGATTTTACGAGCAAGGTGTGTGGAATATGTTGTGGGAATTAAAAAAAAAGTATATTGAAACTATTTTTCATCAACATCATTCAAGTTAATGATTATTAATTTTTGTACGTTGATGATTAGGGCAAGGCAAACCATTGCTCACACATGTGGATCTAAGAGCACTGCAAGGGAAATGGATGAAATGGTGACAAATTTTTGTCTTTATGTGTCATATATTTTTTCTTCAATTTTATAGGAAAAAGAGTGTGGCCATAGGTTAGTAGAGGGGAGGTATGGATAGCAACACATAAACATGCTAATAGAGCATTTGTGAGTGATGAAGCGAGGGAAATTAGTGTAATTTGAATTCTAATAGTCTATAATTGTCAACCATACTTTGTGTTATTTTAATTAGTTTCTTCTTATGTTCTTTGAAGGAAAAATTTAAGCATATGAATCAACATCATCATTTGTATCAAAAGAAATATCAAGTATTAATTCCTTAGCTTCTCCAAGAACATTGGATGTGTTAGGGGTTTGGGTTTGGGTCCTTGCCCATCTAAAGTGTTTGGCTCCAAGGGTCATTCATAGTGGAACATCTTCAAGTTCTCCTTCTAATGCTCAATTACAAAATCAGGTTAATCTTTTAGTTTTGATCATGATGTATTACTTTTATCAAATTTTACATTTGAATGTGTTTGAAGTAAGTCCATTGTCTATGTTATGTAAACCAAGATTGTCAAAATTAGTTTCTCCAACATGTCTACATTAAGTTACTCTGAGATTACACCATCAAATATTCTATAAGGGGATGATCCCTTGGAGTTTTTTCTTTTTAGTTAATGAGATGTATTATGAAAATGAATGATTTTATAGAAACTTAACATCTAAGAGTATTCAATTTATCTATATTAAGGTAGGGTTATACAAAATGTTCAAGTTACTTTTCTTTTTGTTTTGGTTGTGTTTTCAAAAGTAGTCATCCTCCAAAATAAGAATGAAAATCAAAATGTTAAGCCATAAAATAGGAAATTCCATAGAATGAGGTTCTTTTCTTAGGTATTTAGAGAAATAACTCAACTAATCAATTATCACTAATCTTGAATCTTTGGCTTCAAGTGTTATTAACCCCAACTTAATATAATAATCACCACATTGTAGTACAATACAACAATATCATAATAAGCACGGTTGCCAGAGTGGGTACGAAACTTCCAACTTTAACATGGGTTTTGGAAACTCCAAGTATTAACGAGAGTTTTCAAAATCCCATGCATTAATGGGAGTTTTTGAAACCCTCCGTATTAAAAGAGGTTTTCAAAACCCTAGGTATTAACGGGGGTTTCTAAAATCCCAAGCAATAAAGGGGGATATGTAAACCTCCGGTAAGTTACGCTAGTTCCAGGGTTGCTAAAAATCTTCAGTACTTTGTTAGCCATGTTGTCCCTTTCAGGAGAATTACAAACCCTGATAAAACCATTAGTGTGAATTAAAACTCCATAAACGCCAAATATAACTCCACTATTTTTTTTTGTGTGAGTAATTGACTTACCAAAATATTCTTTATACTTGTCACCCTTTAAAAAAGGAGAATATTAGATAATCCAAGTTTCATATGCTTTTAAATAGTAATTTCATGAACAAAATATGTTTTATTACTCTCTCTCTCTAATACCAAAGAATTTTGATTCAGAGATGATTTTTAGTTTAATAAAAAGAGACATTATTCACATTTCCAAAAGTGTGTAAGGCCTAAAACATGAATTTGTAAAGCTACTTTCCCACCGTTTATGCATGCATGTCATCCTTTGAGGAAGAACTTTGTTCCTATGATCAAGATAAGTTTTCGTGTAAAATTTTACTCTCAAAATTTTTGTAACATGCATTTCCCGTGATGCTTTGTTACATACTAAAATTGATGAGTTAAATATTGTGTATAAGGTCTGTTTTAACATATTAAAATATTCATCACCACTATTTTAAAACTTTATTGATTAAAAGAAATGGAACAATACTGTACAAAAAAATAAAAGTGTTCAGAAAAGGTAGTAAACTTCTAAAGAGTTCGAATCACCTTATTTGCATTGGTGATGCTTCTAAAACATATTCAGATCCATCTTATAACCATGTATTTATCCTTTTAAGATTATATCTTTATTAATTAATAATTTGTTTCTTTATATATAGATATTAATCCTGTATGCATGTTCTATATATTCATAGCGTTTTTAGCATGGATAGCGCACAAAGGAAATATGACTTCGGTTTTATTTTTTATATTAAACTACGGTTATTGAACCTAGCATATTCACGCTAGTAAAAAAGTTTGATTATAGGCAAGAGTCGTAGCCTCTAGTATAGGATAGCTATGGTTCTTGAAAGAATTGTAGTTTATATTGTAAAAATATTATTTTAAAAAGAAATAGCCAAAAATCGAGACTTCTACATCATACATTAATAATTTAATTCTCAACTTTCACTAACAAGTAAAACATAAGCTAACCTTGAGTTCTCAGTACCTACAAATGAACATAATAAGAGAAGTCGGCCAAAAACCGAGACTTCTACACCATACATTAACAATTTAATTCTCAATTTTCACTAACAAGTAAAACATAAGCTAACCTCGAGCTCTCAGTCCCTGCACATGAACATAATAAGAGAAGTCGGCCAAAAACCGAGACTTCTACACCATACATTAATAATTTAATTCTCAACTTTCACTAACAAGTAAAACATAAGTTAACCTCGAACTCTCAGTCCCTACAAATGAACATAATAAGAGAAGTCAGCCCAAAATCGAGACTTCTACACCATACATTAACAATTTAATTCTCAACTTTCACTAACAAGTAAGACATAAGCTAACCTCGAACTCTCAGTCCTTGCAAAGGAACATAATAAGAGAAGTCGGCCAAAAACCGAGACTTATACCCTATACATTAACAATTTAATTCTCAACTTTCACTAACAAGTAAAACATAAGCTAACCTCGAGCTCTCAGTCCCTGCAAATGAACATAATAAGAGAAATCGGCCAAAAACCGAGACTTCTACACCATACATTAAAAATTTAATTCTCAACTTTTACTAACAAGTAAAACATAAGCTAACCTCGAGCTCTCAATCTCTGTAAATGAACATAATAAGAGAAGTCGGCCAAAAACCGAGACTTCTACACCATACATTAAAAATTTAATTCTCAACTTTTACTAACAAGTAAAACATAAGCTAACATCGAGCTCTCAATCCCTATAAATGAACATAATAAGAGAAGTCGGCCAAAAACCGAGACTTCTACACCATACATTAATAATTTAATTTTCAACTTTCACTAACAAGTAAAACATAAGCTAACCTCCAGCTCTCAGTACCTACAAATGAACATAATAAGAGAAGTCGGCCAAAAACCAAGACCTCCACACCATACCTTAACGATTTAATTCTCAACTTTCACTAACAAGTGAAAATAATCTAACCTTGAGCTCTCAGTCCTTTAATTTAGTCACATAGTCATCAGCAAGGAAATCGGCTTAACCGAGACTATAACAGTTTCAAAACAACAGAAAATACTATAATACTCATACCTCAACTTAGTCACATAGTCATTAGCAAGGAATTGATCTTCTCAATATTGGTTGCATTTACGATTCTAGTTACTTGTATAAAGCATCGAGCAATATGGCTCGGCATTGAGCATCGTGGTCCGGAATTGTCATCGAGCATTGTGGCCCAGATTTATCATCGAGCATCATGGCTCGGAATTATCATTGACCATCGGGGTCTGGAATTATCGTGGAGCATCGTGGCTCGGATTTGTCATCGAGCATTGGGACCCGGAATTATCATCGAGCATCATGGCTCTGATTTGTCATCAAGCATCGAGGCCCGGAATTATCATCAAGCATCACGGCTCTGATTTGTCATTGAGCATCGAGGTCCGGAATTATCATCGAGCATCATGGCTCGAATTTGTCATTCCGGAATTATCATCGAGCATCGTGGCTCGAATTTGTCATCGAGCATCGGGACCCAGAATTAATAATAAAAATGACTTGAATTAATTAAATGAATGTTCTTAGCAAACAAAATAAACAAAAACATATGTCAAAACTAACTAAAATAAAATCATAAATTCGTAGCATTCCATGTTCTAGGAATTTCCTTTCCATCCAATGTCTCTAGTTTATATGCCCCAGCTCCTACTAGTTACTTGATAAGTTAAGGCCCCATCCATTTGGGCGCCAGCTTGTTGTCCATCTAAATTAATTGTATCTTCCTTAAGACAAAATTCGTTTCTTCCAAAGCACCCAAATTAGCTCACAACCCCTGCTCTGATTGTTCAACATTGAATGACCTTACCCTTTCCACATTTTCAGCAATCTCTACAGGAATCATTGCATTTGTCCTATACATCAGGCTAAGGTGTGGTGTGATACGACCATATCACCCGATGAACCTCATCTGACCAATCTCATTTAGTTGTCATTAGTCTTCGTTTCAAACCTCGTAGTATGACTTTGTTGGCTGCTTTGGCCTGCCCATTCGTTTAAGGATGCCCACGGTGGGCGTCAATTTTTTGGTCTAGAAAAAAGGTGTAAAATAACCTTTGACCGAAGACAAAAAGAAAGAAGTATTTTAACCTTATAATTTTGTCCCTTGACCGTGGGAGTAACACCCTTATTTATAAGCAATTCGAGTACAATTTTTGTAGATATACATACTCAAATATTCTCAAATAATCTAATCAAAAAATAATTAGTAAATAACAACAATAATATCTCCTAATCTGGTTTATATTCATTAAACATATATGTGATTTTTCTGCACGATTCTCCCTTATATTCTTCAATATTTTCCTCTCAATCTTAACTTCCTATAGGGAGGTTGGTCTTAGGGAGACATCCTCGCAAATCTTGAACCTTCAACTAACTAGCCTTTGTGGCGTCCATCCTAAGGAGACATCCTCACAAATCTTGAACCATCAACCAACTAGCCTATGTGGCGTCAGTTATAGGAAGACATTGAAACATCTTTCTGGATTCTTGCAATGACCTCAATTCTATGGATACACCAATACATGCCTTTGTTGTGACCCCGACTTCATGACCATATATCTTTCCTATCAACATTATACCGACAACATATTTCTATGAAGTAACAATATCATTATCCAATTAATAAATATTACTATAGAAGTTCCATGTTTGAAACTATCCACAAACATTTCTGAGATTTCTAGAACATTTATTGGTATAAATATTGTCCTGTAGAGCAAACAGAAAAAGAAAAAGTTCATTTTATTACATAAAAACTTAGCACGCAATTAATAAAAAAAATATAATTTTTAATATATGTATTTATAAATCTTCATATAAATCTTCTTTCATCATTACTATTTCCGCAAGTTATCTAAACGAACTTTAACTTGGGTTAAAACAATTATTTTGCCCATTATAGTATTCTACTAGGCTGCAATACGAAAAAAGTAATTTCAATTGTATAAAACCTCAACGAAAATACTAATGTCATGATACCCATCAAGGTTGAAGAATCAACTATACTATTAAATTTGGTCGATCCCCGTCGAAACAATGAATCTCTTAGAACCAAACTGAACCTAATCAAAGAATCGCGGGACAAAACAGATACAAGACCAAGTCATGAACTTTCGTATTCTACTAACGGCAGCAGTTGCGGCAGTTATAAATTTCTGATCAAGTAAATTGTGCAAAAATAATTTTACAATCATCCAAATCAAATGGAATAACTTCAAAAAATTCCAACAGTTAAAGCATTTAAGGGCCCAAAGTTTCCAAATCTCTGTCCTTTGGTTGAACCAGACATTCACCAAATATGTCCTTGAGACTGTTATGCTGAACCATGAGATCAAGAACTTTATCCTCAAACTTCACTCCAACATTCTCAAGCTTATCATTCTCAACATTCCTACTTGAGAATACCAGTTCAGATAAGCGATCCTTCTCTGACTGTTTACCATATTTTGCACATTCAGGGGTGCCCTGTGCAAGAAGATGATAAGTATAAACAACCCTCTTCTGTCCAAGTCTATATGCTCTACAAATAGCTTGCCTTTCCACCGAGGGATTCCAAACAACATCAACAAGCACCACCCTTGAAGCTCCAACAAGGTTAATTCCTTCAGAAGATGCTTTTATAGAAGCTAGCAACACCTTTGCCTGGCTATTTGCATCATTGAAATTGTGAATCAGAAATTGCTTTTGCTTCTGATCAAGCTTTCCATGCATATACAACACATCCGTTCCCACACTCCAGTTGAAGGCTGACTCCAGCTGGTCCCTGATCAAGCATAAGGTATCAATGAACTGGCTGAACACAAGGACTTTCTCATTAACTGCATCACATAGTCTCAAAAACTCAATCAGAAATTTGGTTTTCACCCCTTCATAAGGGTCCAATCTAATCCTGTTCAACAGCTCCGAATCAACAACAGATTCTTCTTTCTTTGACAGAGCGCAGTTCAGGAAGAGCGAGGGATGGACAGAGACCAAGGCCAACTTGTGCTCAAAGTTAAGTGCATTTTGAGAACAGTCAATGCTCTCCAGAATGTTTTTCTGCAAGCATTCTGGCTTCAAAACCAGCACACAGTCTCTTAAACCAGGAAGGTTCTTCTGAAGAATGCTACCTTTGTGAACATGAACAAAGGGATTCATCAGCAGCTTTAGCTGGTTTATCTTTTCATCTGCTTGATTTCCTGCAGAAATGGGTTCCCAACTCTCATCTTTTGAAGCTTTCGTTTCCTGTATCAGTTTGTTTTTCAAGAACTTTTTGAGTTCCTGCGGTATGCTGTCAGGAAAAGATGGTTTCATTAAGCACAAAATATTGTAGAGTTCGAGAAAATTGTTCTGGAAAGGAGTCCCTGAAAGAAGGATCCGCTTCTGACTTCTACTCTCTGACAGAACCTTCCAAATACAGCTTCGCTTGTTCCTTGGTGTGTGACCTTCATCAAGAACTAATAAACCAGGATAGTCTCGCAGAACATTTCCCAATTCAGTTTCAACATACTCCCTAGATCTTGCACGTTTCTTCTCTTTTCCAATCTTTCTGTTTTTCTTCTCTTTCTCCCCATCTCCTTCAGACTTTCCACCAGCTAGCTTTTCATATAGATTGTAGCTGATTAACAGAATGCTCTTCTCCTTGTACCAAGAACACAACTTCACCATTCTTATGACATCCTTCTTCTGCTGTTGGTTGAATAACAAATCAACTTCCCTAATGGCATGTTCCTTCCCTGATAATTCAGCATTGTTCAGATTGTGGAATGGAATTCCTATGTTCCACTTCCTCAGCTCATCTTCCCAAGTGAGTAATATGTTGGCTGGAGCAATGATAATGGGTAAACACTTAGGAAACACTTGCAAATATGTCTGCAAAAACACCATGGTCAACCTCGTCTTTCCAGTTCCAGGAGCATGAGAAACTATGCACCCACCCTCACTCTGAGGATCAACCATCTTCAACTTGGAAAGTTCAATGGTTCCTGCCAAATTCGCCCAAATAAACTCAAACCCCTCTTGCTGGTGAGGAAACAAGCTTTCTTTTATGCCTGGAGTAAGGTCCCAAACTGTGCCATGATTGTGAGACCTAACTGCTTCTGAATTTTCACCAGACTCACTGAACAGAACGCCATCAAAACGCGAGTTGTTCCCTCCACCAGGCGACGCCCTTCTGCCACATCTCTCAGAATCTATCTGTATTATGCGCAATGCACACAACAATAACAACAACAACAACGCACACATCAGAACTTTACAATCAAATCACAGCAAAAGTAAATTAGTACAAATTTATCTAAGCCCTATGCTTCCAACACTAGTCAATCACTGTTTCAGTTTTTACATATGAAAGAAAGCACAAATACTAAACTATACTGAGCATCATGGTTCAATTGAAAAAATATCATCCTTTATGCCTAGGTTCACATGTGGAAAGAAACTGCTCTAACTCGAGACAATTAAAATTTATTTAACATATTGAAAGAAATGGAAAGTATTTTCAACAAACAATCATCAAAGTTTAAGGGAACTTACAAACGGTGGTGTTATATATTTTATTTCAGTTTCAATCCAACCACACCATCTGCAATATATCCCTATCTGCTCATTAAAAATGGTGTCATGTTTGCAACGCGGGACTGAATTTTCTTCATTTTCTCCTGGTTCATCTGTTCCTGTATTATCCTGCAGATTAAACAAAGTAAGTGAGTAACTTCAAATTTAAGAATTCTTAAAATGTAATGACAAAAACTAATATTACACTACAGTTTTTGTTTGGCCTGAGATTTACCTGGACTCCGATTTTTTCAGCTTGAAGCAACATCTCCATTTCTTCCCATAACATATCCAACTCTTTCTCAGACTCAGATTTCTCGACAGGCTTTGCTTTCATCATGGAGTTCCAGTTTAAAGAAATTGTGTCGCTTGAACCAAATGGCTGAGTCTGACCCCCATCAACTTTTTTATCCAAATCTCTTGAAACATCTTTAGCAGAATCACGCTTGCCCCTAAAGCATTCAGTGAAGAATTCGAAACACTGGTTCTTTGTTGTCGATGACATCCTCAGCATTTCATGCAGCTCATCTCTATGTCCAGTTTCTTTAGCATTGGCCTTCACCTTATTATTTTTCCCACACTTGTTCACAGTAGAATTTGTCTCCTTCTGAAAAAACACCTTTTGATGACTCCCCACTCGTTTCTCCTTATCCTCTGATGCATCATCTTCAGAAGACACAGACAGACCTGAACTTTGCCCCTGATCACTAAAAACTTCAGGATCAGCATTATTGACATTCCCTACTCTGTTTGCTCCTTGTTTCCTCTCTTCTGCCCTTTTTGTTCCCTCCTTATTAATCTCTGATTTACTAGATGCAACGCTAGCACAATCTCCACCATTCCATTTCTCCGCCTCCTCCTCTGCGTGCTTACTCTTCCTTTCAACTTTCCTTCTCCAAACTCTACTGCTCTCAGATTCACTCACCACTTTTCTTACTCTTTCCTTAACCATCTTCGTGTATCCCCTCCTTTCATCTTCTTCAGAAGAATCACTCTCCTCACTGCTTGAGTCTTCACTCTCACCATCATCATCATCATCATCGTCCTCATCAACCTTAAAATCATCATCACTGGTCTCAACATCCTCACTCTCCGTTGAAGACCAAAATGAATCGTATCCCTCATCAGAGCTACTACGTCCACTCCTCTCTAAATGGGGCAACAAAACAACCGGCCTTTCAGGTTTAGTACCGTATTCTTCATCATCAAAGCTTTCAACTTTTTCAGGTCTCACAGCTGCTACAGAACACCCTTCACCCTCCTCATCCCTCTCTTCCTCCTTAACCTGAAAAGCCTTGGTTTCGCAACACTCAAACCCCGCTTCAACCGCATCATGGTCTTCGAGGTTAACCACCTTTTGAGGATCAGGATCAGGATCATCCTCAGTCTCTCCCAAATACATGAAACCCGGTGAAGAACATGAAGCCCCAGACCCAGACGCAAGTTTCTCTCTTGCAAGGCCGTCCAAATTTTCTCCCAAACAAATTACTTCATCATCGTCTTCGTCGTCATCTTCATCCACCTTTCTTCTTTTCGGACCCATTGCCAAACCACCCCCGACCACCACCTTATTGCTTCGAGTCCTGAGAGCAATAGGAATACCCTTATACATTTTCAAGCAACAACAAGAGAAAACAGAATGAAACAAAAGAAAAAAAAAACACTTTTTTTTTTCTTATATTCTCAAAGGACGCAGGAAGGGCACAATCCAAGATGAATGATTTACTCTCTCAATATCACCAGGATCAATCCCAATAAGCGATAATGCCAAGTGAATGACAGAAGAATCAGAAAAAGTTGGACAAAGAAACCATGGTTGAGAAGGAAAGAAAGACTGAGGAAGAGGAAGAGTCTTAGAGTGGAGTTTCCAAATTCGTAAATATGGCGCCAAGAAAAGAAGCAAAGGAAGTACTGAAGAATTTTTTTTCAATGGAAATGGTAATCCAAATAAGAGTAAATAATAAAGCATGTAAAGCCAAAAAGATCTTCAAGGGTCTCCACACAGACTGCACATGCTGACAAAAAGATCATACTCAGTACAAGAATATCAATTTTATGTTTCGAAATTCTAACCAAAAGGAAACGTTCCAAACCCACACAGCAGAGGAACTTAATTTCATTTATCACACTCCCAAGTGAATAGTCCTTACTCTCCTTCAGTTTACTGTTTCATTTATTTTTTATTTTTCTATTTAAGAATAAAACATTGGTTAATATTCTAAATGTACTTCCATCAACATAGATCACAAACATACAGGATTAATGCATGTTCATCGTAGATAACCAACATGCATATTATTTGATGGAAGATATTTGTTGAATTTTATTTCTTTTTACTTTTCTATTGAAACAAAAAATGCATAACATGAATAATGTTGTAGATTTTTTTAAAAATTTTAACTTTTTATTATATTATTTATTTATTTATTTTCTTTCTTATACTTATTTCTTCTTATTTATTTACTTTGTATTAATTAATTTTCATTTCAAAGTTAAACTTGTAATACCATCCCAAGGTATGAAAAAAAGCCCGATTTTGGTTAGAGAAGTTTTCTTCCATATATAGAAGACAGTCATGCATGAATGCCATCCAATACAATGATTTTTAAGAATGGGAATAAACTATACATAAATAAAATGAACATAAAAGAGCAAATAGTATGCGTACTTAGGAAGTCCACATCAAAATTCTTTAGTATGAAGAAGTAAACGAAAGAAAAAGACATTGAAAAGTCTAACTTATATTACAACTAAATTATTCTTACATTTTTTTAATTTCTCAAATAACTTTTTTAAAATTCCGTACTATTTTATTTTTTATTTAAAAAATAATATATTTTAGTAGTAAAAAATACATCAAATTGAAGAAAAAATAAACTAGAATATCACTACAATCTACTCTCTCCGGTTATCACCTAGACACACGTTAAGAAACCTTAAATATCATTATAATGTACGTTATTATAACTAGCGTAAGCTTAAACACAAGTAATATGTATATGTATTTTTTAAATATGCATGATATTATATTTGTAGGTAATGATATTATAATGTTATTAAGTTAATGTATAAAATAAATAAATATTTATTAAAAATAAAGTAAAATGAATGGAAGAAATATGAGAAAATAATTGTGGATGTATAGGAAAAAAAAAGATAGACAGTTTTATAGAAATTATGAACACAGAAGAGGGAATCCTCAGCGTAACATTTTTAAAATATACATTATTATATTAGTGTAGGTGATGATATTGTAATGTTATTAATTAATATACAAAATAAATTTAATTTATATTTATTAAAAATACAGTAAAATAAATGGAGAGAAAATGAGGAAATAACTATTGATGAATAAAGAAGAAAAGGAAGAGAGTAATTAAACAATTTTATAGAAAATATATAAAAGTAATGGTTAATTTTTAAAATTTTAATAAATATTTATATTGTGGAAGGTAAAATTGAAATTATGAAATATAGACACAAAAGAGAAAATTCTATTTATATATAGTCATAGATATATAGTTATAGATAATTATAGATTATGGATTCGAAATAATACTTTGTCAAAAAAATTTCCACATTTTTCTAAAATTTTAAAAAATAATGTGAATTGTTGTTGACTATTGTAATTAAAATGCTATAAGAAAAATAAGTTCTCTGAATATATTTTAAATATGTTTTTGTTCAATGTAAAGAAAAAATAAAAAAAAAATTGAATGAAGTAGGAAAGTTATATATTTTATTTAAAGGAAATATTTACTGATAGGTAATTTTGGAGAAGAGAATTATGTACATCAAAATAACGGTTCTTTTCATATATTATTATGAACACATTTAGAATGATATAGATATAATCTTGAATAAAGGAATCATGTTATTATGTTATTACGAGTGACAAGAGTAAGTCTATAGTAAAATACAACGAATTGGGTTGAATATAGGAACTATTTATGAAAATCCACCTTATAATATGTCGGTTATTCATGAATAAATATCCACGGTATTTTAATCCTTTCGATATTTATAGATATCTACAGATATTTTTATTTTATTTTTTTAATTTTAAATAAAATTATTTAAAAATAAGTATATAAAATATAAATTTAGATAAAAGAATTTAAATAAAATTCTATACTAAAATATTCATGCAAATATTTTTTTTCCAAAATGGAAATTTAAATGAGTTGCACAAAAATAAATTGTTTTCTAAATATATAAATTTGTAGATTGGATATCATGATACATATATACTCATATGCTCGTATTTATTGTCCATAGAGATGGCAAATAAACTCGTATTGTCTTTGTTTTGACGGGAAATCCTCGCATTGACTGGGTATGGGTATGGGTATGAGTATGAAAAATCCCCGACTTTTTTAATTGGGTATGGGGATGAGTATGTGGATGTATATATCTCCGCCATAATACTCGTCATTATCTTATCTCCGTCCTCATTAAATTATTAAAATATTTACAATTAATTAAGTAACTTTATCTCTCTCTCTCTCTCTCTCTCTCTCTCTCTATATATATATATATATATATATATATATATATATATATATATATATATATATATATATTCTAAATTGTTATTTTTTCTAATTATTTGATTTGTCATGAAACTCATTCGCATCTCCACTACAGTTTTTATCTTATCATAACCTTTATGTAATTATGTTAAAATTATGTATGTCAATTAAAAAAAATGTATGTTTCACATTTGAATATTTCTATTTTTTTAATATTTTTATTTATTGTATATTTTCACTATAATTGTATAAATAACTTTTATTTACTACAATATAAAAATTTTATATAATTGCCATAGATATTTTTTATCACCATCAAACATATATTAGAGTTCAAAAGATACAAGATTTGTGTTAAAATTTTATTATTATATTTATTCTTTATTCTTTGCGTCATTTTGATCAAGTGATGTATAAAAAAGATATTCATTAGAATTTAAAAAGATTGAAGCAGTGGCGGATCTTGACGAGAATTGTTGGAGGAACCAAAATAATACATCAAAAATTTATATATTTAATTATTGTCACTAATAAAATAAAATTAAATACATAATTTAGTATAACAATAACTAAAAAAGAAATCACACATATCTAAAAAATTGTCAAAAGAAAATTCAATAATAATCAAATCACATTTAAAATCCAGTTATAAAAAACAAAGTACAATATTTTTTTCTATTTTCATAAAATAAAAAATTAATATACAAGAGGCTGATTAAACTAATATTTTACTATCAAGCGAAACAAGAGAGAATTATCTTCTTCTTTATTTCTTCAAGAATGGAAGAAAACCGCTGAAAGATGAGAGCAAAAATAATAGATCTTCTTCTCTTCGTAAACAAAAGAAGATAGGTGAGAACAATTTGTGAGAAACTCAAGACATATAATGAAACTACAACTAAAATTCAATTATAAAAAAAAACACAGTATAGTATTTTTCTTCTATGTTCATAAAATAAAAAATTAATATAAAACAGACTCATTAAATAAATTATTAAACTAATATTTCACTATCAATTGAGACCAAAAAATTACTTTTTTTTCCCTCGAGTATGGAAGAGAACATAGAAGAAATAAGAACAAAAATGATAGATCTTTTACTCTTCAAAAACAAAAGAAAACAACTGAAAATGAGATATGAGAACAATTTGTGAAAAACTCAAGACATATAATGGAACCACAATTAAGATTCGGTTATAAAAAAAACACACAATACAATTTCTTTTTTCTATATTCATGAAATAAACAATTAATATAAAAGAGGATCATTAAATAAATTATTAAACTAATATTTCACTATCAATTGAGACCAAAGAATTACCTTCTTCTTT
>Ga0214544_1001509_pt1 | contig 48533 bp, 19 predicted proteins | sample CNSS3metaG_FD_160074 | JGI IMG/M metagenome (GOLD analysis project Ga0214544, IMG submission 160074) | Root nodule microbial communities from cowpea collected in UCLA plant growth center, Los Angeles, California, USA - CNSS3 | ecosystem: Host-associated > Plants > Roots > Nodule | place: USA...
TATATATATATATGATAAGTATGAAAAATACTTATTATTCTTGTTTTATTGGACCTCTTAATTGTACTCAATCATGTGTTTTGTGGGAAGTTTTAGGTTGTTTTTAGGTTTCTTTTAGGTTAGATATATTTTGTGTTTTCTTGGAAATTATTGTATAGAAAAGTGAAGGATTGGAGAAGAAGTGAGGTTATTCTGTCAGGACCCAGTCGCCCAGCGAGTGTGCTCTATCGCCCAGCGAGTGTGCTCTGTCGCCCAACGAGTAAGTCATCTCACCTAGTGAGAGGACGGTTTTCTGAAGTGGTTATAGTTTCGAAAATTACACGAAACTGTTGTGCTGGAGTGTGGGAACGCGACAGGACCAGGAAAGAGACGAAAAAGCGCCATTCTAGGGCAAGGAGACTTCACATCAATTCATCCATTCCATCAAATTCATCCATCCTTTGTTCTCTAGATGCTTAGGAGTGATTAAACTCCTCCTTCATTGGGGTTGGATGTAATGAACCTATACTCTTTGTAATTTTCCTATGCAATGTAATCTCTTTCGTTGTTCATATGTTCTATCTTAATTATAAATATGCTTGATGGAAATCTTTGCTATTTGGTTATACCTAATTATTGGAAAATGAATTGGAACTTAACCTTGGATAGAACAACCATGAGATTGGGTTCTAGGAATAGACGTAATCTCTAGGTCATTCTATACATCAAATCTTAATGCAAGTCATGTGTTAAAATAGTTAAGGAATTAATATTTTGACATATTTGACTTAGAATTTACTTCTAAGGAATTAGGGGCTAGTAAGCTTATGATGAGGATGTTTGAGCAAGATAGAGAAATTGTGTAGGAAATATTATGTTAGTATGGTTCATGAAATCCAACCTTGGTGAAGTCTTTCCTAATTTCTTTTATCACTTTCATGTTGTTCTTAAATTAAACCAATCGTTTATGTTGACATTATTGCTAAAATTAGTAAATAATCACATCTAGACAAACGAACACAAATCTCTTAAAAAAATGATACTTGAACTTCTATTTTAATTACTTGTAACGAATCGATACACTTTGACTTTTTATATTTATTAAAGAATGAAATTGTCCTTTTTAGTGACCATGAAAAAAATCCACGGGTAAGTGTGTTATAGATATTTATAGTGACGCATGCCTTTCCAGCTTAGACTTTGGGTACACACTTTTTTTATATTTATCATACATCATATGTTAATTATTTATAAATAAAGGAAGTATATGTTACTGTGGGAATGGAATAATAAGCGTGATAAGTAGTATAATAGTTAAAGTAAAGGGAAACGAAAATTAATTAAGTATAATTATTAAAAATAAATTAAATAATGAGTAGAAAAAAATACTCTTTTGTTCGTTTTCGATTAAATGAAAAATATATATGAAGAGAGAAATAATATAATATTTTGAAGTGATTTTTATGGTGAAAAATAATAAATAAGGACCAATTGTACATTTGATAATTCTATCTCAAAAAAGCAATGACAAGAATAATAAATATAAACAAACATAAAAATTTTAAACATTTATCATCACTATAATAAAAAAAAATATCATTTGATAATTTTCTTAAAGAGATGTAAAAACATGTCTTCTCCAAAAGTGATATTAATATGACGTTGGCAGGTGACAATACTAGGAAAATGCCATGTACACAGGCGCGTATTCTTTTTAATGACATAGAAAGTTACATGTAATATGGCAAAAGTTAGTTAAAGTCACCCAAAATAATTAATAAGTTTTTATTAAATTATGCTAATTCAATTATATATATATATAAATAAATTAAACTCTTATAAAATTTACCCTCAAATTTTAATTTTAATTTAATGGTTGATCATACTTTATCTATGATTAATGTGAGTTTTGTTACGTGGCAGGGTTGTGTGGATGGTGGTGGGCGTTAATTGTCTTTGGTTGAAATGAGGTTCCCAAAATCAACATCAGTGTGGTATCTTAATCTTGGAGGAAATGTGACGAAGGGAGAGGCTCACGCGTAGCTTTAACCGAGTCCATAACCAAACTCTTGAGGATGGAAGAGATCAGTTCCTGTTCCATTTCCTGACCTAATCAACAGAACCAAGCATTTAAAATTCAACGTATCCCTGCTCCCACCATCAGACCCTCTATATATACGTTCCTCCTTCCACTTCCAACTATCTATTCTTCTCTCACGCTCCAACACAACCACTATCAATATCGCTTTTGTTTTCTGTGCAAGCATCAGAAAATACACTTCTCACTTCCCTACTTCCAAAATAAGGAAACCATTTTGATTTTGAGTTCCAAATATGAGAAAGCTGTGTTTTAACCCCAAGACGCCGTCGTTTGCCATGGCCCGCAATTCTCCTTCTTCACCACTATCTTTAATCTCAAGCCCTACACCGCCCAGGCTCAGTTTTTCCGAACCTAGCAGCGTCGTCGACGAAGACAGCTTCATGGAGGAAGCAGAGGCGCTCATACTCAAATGGAACCCTGACTCCTCAGCCTATGCCAGAGTCACTTCTCTGTTTTACGAAGACAAAATCGAAGCCAAACACTATATTCACTGCGTTAACCAGCTTCACCAAACCATGCATTCCTTGATCTCTCACAACCCTTCCTCCCATAAACTCATCCTCGCTCACAACCTAATGCAGATCGCCATGAAGAGACTCAAGAAAGAGTTCTACCAGATCTTATCCATGAACCGCGCTCACCTTGACCCCGAATCAGTCTCCGCCAGATCCTCTCGCACCTCCGCTAATTCCAGCTCCTCCGATTGCGACGACGACTTCGCGGCGGAAGACGATGATATCCGTGCCGCCGGCGACTCTATCACCGAAGTCGAGCAGGTTTCCTCGGGCGCCATGGCGGATCTGAAATTAATCGCCGACTGCATGGTCTCTTCCGGCTACGCGAAGGAGTGCGTCAGCGTTTACATCATCATCCGAAAATCCATAATCGACGAAGGAATCTATCGCCTCGGCGTTGAGAAACTGAGCTCCACGCGCGCTAACAAGATGGATTGGGAAGTGCTTGATTTGAAAATCAAGAGCTGGTTGGAGGCAGTGAGGATTGCCGTTAGAACGCTGTTTAACGGGGAGAGAATCCTCTGCGACAACGTCTTCAGTTATTCAGATTCCGTAAGAGAATCCTGCTTCGCCGAAATTTCCAGAGACGGCGCCTCTCTCCTTTTCGGATTCCCCGAACTCGTCGCCAAAACAAAGAAATCGTCGCCGGAGAAGCTGTTCCGCGTGCTCGACATGCATGCTGTGGCCTCAGATCTGTTGCCGGAGATCGAGTCCATATTTTCCTCCGATTACAACTCCGCCGTGCGTTCTCAGTTCCTCACTTCACTTCAACGACTCACCGAGTCTGCGCAATTCTTGCTCTCTGAGTTCGAGTCCACGATCCAAAAAGACTCTTGCAAGCCTGCGGTGAACGGCGGCGGCGTGCACTCGCTCACGATTCAGACAATGAATTATCTCGCAATCCTCGCAGATTACGTTAACGTTCTCTCTGACATATTCCCGCGCGACTGGCTTCCTCTGCCGAAGTCTTCGTCGCTGCCGGAGTCTTATTTATACAGTCCGGAGTCTGATTACTCTGCGTCGACGCCGGCGCTGACGGTGCGCATGGCATGGCTGATTCTCGTCCTCCTTTGCAAGCTCGACGGCAAAGCGAAGCATTGCAAGGACGTTTCACTATCTTACTTGTTTCTCGCGAACAATCTCTGGTACGTGGTGGCCAGAGTCCGAAGCTCGAACCTGCAGTACGTGCTTGGCGACGATTGGATTACGAAGCACGAAGCTAAAGCGAAGAGGTTCGTGGCGAACTACGAGAAGATGGCTTGGGGAGAAGTGGTTTCATCGCTGCCGCAAAATCCGGGCGCAGCGGAGGCGAGGGCGGTGTTCGAGAACTTCAACCTGAAATTCGAGGAAGCCTATCGGAAGCAGAACTCGTTTGTGGTAGCTGATAGAGAACTACGAGACGAAATAAAAGGTTCGATCGCGAGAAGTATTGTGCCGAGATATCGCGAGTGGTATAATGCGCTGCTTGCTTCGGTGGGATCAGTGAGGGACTTGACGGTGAGGGAGATTGTGACGTTTACCCCACAAGACATTGAAAATTACCTTGCTAACCTCTTCCTTTTTGGAACGTCATCCAGTTCTGTATCGTCCTCTTCGGTAACTTCGTCTCCTCTCCGGCGTTGGAGTTGAGTTTTTCTTGATTCTAGTAATGATTATAGAGTTTTTCTTTTTTTAGATAGCCAACAGAAGATATAACGACTTTCTCAGTTTTCTGCCTATGGCAAATGTAATCATGACTTAATCATACAGGTTTTTTCTACTTTTTACGTTCCATTTCAGGATTTCATCTGCTACATTACTAGATAAATTTGTTTCATGCATCACTAACCCGGAGTTCCTTACCCATCTGTCTTCAGGTGAACATAAACAAAAGGAAAATAAGTGAATGCCATATTTTATTATTAAAAGAAGTTTTAAACTAAATGTAAGTGAATATTTGGGAGGGAAAGGATGGGATAGAAATATTTTTTCTTTATTTCATTAAAGAATAAATAATTCAAATAATATTCATAAAAGAGGTGATCAAATCATGATTTATCTTAAATTGAAGATTATATTTTTGTTTTTTATAAAAATATTTGTTCTGATATCTGTAAATAGATCCTAATTTACAGGACTTGACCTCTAAATTTATTTCTGATAATATTTTTTCTCTAGCTACCAATTTAGATACTAATTTATAAAATAAAAAATTATTAATTACTAAAATAGTTATTATTATGTTTTTGAATTTTTTTATTTTTATTTTTTTTAATTTTTTAATTTTTTTAAATGTACACGTGTCAATTCAGGAGTGTGCCACGTGTCACTTCGTGGTTTTTTTGAATTTTTTTTTATTTTTTTAAATTTTTATTTTATTTTTTTTAAATATCCACGTGTCAACCCAATAGTGTGTTACGTGTCAAAATCAATATTCTATATTATGTTTTTGAATTATTGATTACTAAAATAGTTATTATGAATAAAAATTATAAGTGGTCACTATTTATTTATGGTTAAAATACTTTTTTTGTCCCAATTTTTGTCAAGTTTTTTCAAATAAGTCATAATTTTGGTTTTGTGTTCAAATAGATCCTAATTTTCGTCAATTTTGTTTAATTGGGTCCTTTTTTGCTAACATTGTTTAAATCATTAACGGTCATGAACAGTGACTGTCACGTGTCACTTCGTGATTTTTTTGAATTTTTTTATTTTTATTTTCTTTTAATTTTTTAAAATGTACACGTGTCAACCCAGGAGTGTGCCACGTCGTTTTTTTGAATTTTTTATTTTATTTTTTTTGAAATTTTTTTATTTTTTTGAAATGTCCACGTGTCAACCCAATAGTGTGCCATGTGTCAAAATAAATATTCTATATTCAATTTGGTTCCTATATTTGTTATTTTTGTTCAATTAGGTCCCAATTTTTGTTAACATTAACCAATTTGGTCCCTATGGAAGATGTGACCAAATTTAATTTTTATATCAAAGTTATAATGATGTGAATTTTAATATATTATATAAAAATATTTAATAAAAAATGTGAATTTTAATATAAAAATTAAATTTGGTTTTAATTTGGAGAGGGACCAAATTGAATTTAGAACATTGATTTTGAGTTATTTGTATAATAAAAATGATAATTTGTATAAAAGAAGTAAAAAAGAAAGGAAATCAAATTAATAAATTATATAAAGTTATTTGTATAATAAAAATGATAATTTGCACAATGTTCTTTTACATTTAAGTTATTATCTTACAAAAATGTATTGGTAAAATAAGATTGATATATAATTTCCTCTTTTGTTAGTTTATTATAGTTTGAGAGAGATTTTTCTTCTTCTAAAGAGTCCTAATGAAAAAAGCTTTGCCTATCGTCTCAAACAAGGAACTTTGACTTTTTATTTTATTTTTTTCATTTCTATTCGTTTCACTCCATTTCTGTGAAACCAAGAGTAACGCTTCTTACATTTTTAAGTGAGTACAAATAATCTTAAAATGTCAAAGACTGAAAAATTTACAATTAAAGTGTGTTTTAATTAAACTAATTTTATTTTCCCCATGCCACATTATTTATCATAATTCTTATTATTATTTTTGTATCTTTCTGTTTTTTTCACCCTTGCAGCGTGCTGCGGAGATATTTATGTTTTTTTTTTCAGCCCTTTCATTCATATATTCGCATTAATCTAGGATTTAAATATAATTTAACATTTAATAAGATAATATTTAGTTTTATGTGATTTTGACATTTTTTGTTTTGTTTTTCCATATGCATTTATAATTGTAATGTCTTTATCATTTTCCATTCATTTCATTCAAGCGTTAGGTGAGAGGAAAATTCGTTGATAGGAACTAGCGGTCCACTTTTTCTACCTTATACACCATTTTATATCATTTTTAAACCAGTAATTGAAATTTTGCCATTTTATTTTTTACTACTAACCGTTTAAATAATTCTTTATGGAATTTATAAGCCTTTATTTTTTTAATTCATTACATTTTATTTTTTCTCTCTCTAAATTGTTTAATATCATTTTCCGGACAAATATAAGGCTTACTTTAAAATAAATAAAAAAATCATAATATTTTGTATGCTTGTAATTTTTCTTGTATATTCCTCTCTATGTCTTTTTTTTTTATGTGATTCAATCTTTCTTACGTGATTCAGCTCCTTTTCTCTTTAAAATAAAAATGTGTATAAAGCGTCGTAAACGAAAGAAGAAAAAACAAAATTTTAATGTGGAACAACCACAACTTTTGTCAACGGAAAACAAATTTGAGTCATTGGATTGAGAAAAACAGTGATTAATCATTATTATGATAGCGATTGAAATTTAAAGAGGAAACAAATAAATAATAAAAAAGAAACACGTACTAATTTGAAGTAACGGACGAACAGATTGCACATGACGTGAAATGGACACATTGAGTGTTAAATATCATTACCAAACGAATTCAATAAAATAAAGAAATGAGTAACATATATAAATGATTTGATCGAAAAAAAAGAGTAAAAATAAAAAAATAAAAAAATGGGTTTTATTTATCAGTATTTATTACTAATATTATTTTATTATAAGTAAATCAAATTATAAAAAAAAATCATTATCAAACATATGAAACATTATTTTGATTGTTAGCTTTTTTTTCTTTTTCTTTTTCTAAATTCTCATTTTCTCGCCTTTTTTACTCTCCTTACAGAAAAAGCAAACCAACCCCTAAATATGGGTAAAATATTCAATACTTACCTACCAGTATTATATGAGATAAGATTTTGTTTAGTTTAACAAAATTACTGATGTAATTATATATATATATATATATATATATATATATATATATATATATATATATATATATATTAAAATACTTTAAGTTTTGCATATTTTTTTATATAACTTTAGAATCACATGTAATATTGTAGGCATTAATGAGTAGGAGTTTAACATATCATATTTTTTCATCCAATTTCAACTCAATAGATCAAACATATCAAATCAAAAATCAATTGAAAATAAAGTGTAATTAATAGTCTCCCTGGCTTAATTCCTGTTTTCTTCGAACAATTGTTTTTAAAATTTAGAAAAGTTAGAGATTTAATCTAACATAGATCATCTATTTTTGTTTTAATCTTACATATGATAACAAAAACCTCCACAAACAACTGAAATAAAAAATGAAGAAAAACAATTACTCGAGTAAAAATTTCGATCGATAAAAAATATATACCCACTTCTATAAAAAAAGAAGAAGATAATTGGCTTTTAAAAGTTAGATAGAAGTTAAAAAGAAAAGTATTCAATTTGAGAATATGAAAGCTTTAATAGAATTCTTGAACATAAATAAATTTTATTCCATAAAAAAAATATTAATTTGATTATATTTTAACGCATTAATAAAGCATTATGATAAAATGTGAATAAAACGTCAATTATATCTTGAGTTAAATATCACATGCAGGTAAAATGAAAATAATTGATCCAAATAGATAATAAGCAAATTAATATTAAACTATTATAATTGTGCTAATGGTATGAACAAAAAATATGAAATTGAAATATACAAATCAATTTTTTGTTCAAGATTTTTGATAAAGAACTGACGTTATATACGAAAATACATGTATTATATGTAAGTATTTTTTTTTCATACTTGATTAATCCAATGAGTCTAATGGTATCTCACTTTTCATGATTCTTATATTATAGCCTATTTACATTAATAACTTATTAATGATATTTTTATTAAATTTCGTAATACATACATTAAATATAGTATAATTGTCGTTATCAATATTTAGTAAAATAATTATATAAAATGATGTATTTGTATTAACATAACTATGGATTTACAGAATTATATTACTTCTTAATTTCAACTGTTTCAAAATGATTGACATCTGTTCATTTAACGACAACTTGGAATTTTTTGCATCAACTTTGTCAAAAAAAATTCCAATGATAGTAAACAATTTACACTCCTAAAAAGAAAAGTAGAAAATTATACCTTTTACACTCTTGTTTGGATGCTACGACTAAAGTAATTGAAAATGAATTTATAATGAAAGTACGAATACCATGTAACTTAACACGAAAATCAATACAATTTTTTTTGAAAACTTTCTTGCAAGCAAAGATTTGTGAATAAAGACGTACAAATAAAAAATATATATATATATATATATATATATATATATATTGTTATATTAATATATAATATTTTTATAAAAAAAAATTTATATAATAAAAAATAAATTATGATAAAATATTTACTTTTTATTTTAATATAATAAATATTTACAAAACATTAATAGACTATTTTTAAAAATATTTTTTGTCTCGTTTCGATTTCGAATGTGAAATGACATTATTCCTTCACACCAAACCCAAATTCGCATAAATCTTCTGAAAAACACAACCAAAACAAAAGGAATTTTGATTTTTGTTTTATTGTTTCTTTTGGGTCACTCTCATATCCAGAACCGGATTCCCACTAAAACTCTATTGGTAGAATTATAAATAAATATATATATATATATGATAATAACTTTTAAACGTGTAGAATTATAAGTGTGGATATAAGTTGTTGAACTCGTAATTTTTTAAGACATTTCCTTCCGATTCTGGTAGATATTTAAAAATGCATATTATCCACACAAACGCGAAAAATAATTTTGTCTTCAAACTAGTGACTCCAATAATTCCAAAAGTAGTGGTTTTATAATTTGATACAACACCGGGTCATTTCCGATCATATTTTGAGCCATTGAAGGTGCATTTTTTCCAACCATCACGTTCATATGTTTTATTTTTAGCCTCATTTCTATCTTCAATCACCAACCGTGGAAGTGGTAACAAGTTTTTGTCATTTCAATGTGGTCCTTAATATATATATTGCAATAGCTATTCCAATTAATATATTTTATTTGTATTATCAAACTTCAAACGTCTTGAATCATTGTTCAAAACTAAAATTGTTTTAAATCCTCAGATAGTTCTAGATGATGATGATGACCCGAGCTTGATAGTTCAAAATAAAACAACAGAAAATTTACAATTGAAGGACCAAAGTTTTGTTGTCCTCCTTTACTTGAAGTTCACGTATTTGCATCAGAAAAAAAGGAAATAAAATAATTGAAATAATTATGTGGATTCAATGATGATTTTTTGTGTATATATTGTGTTTTGTTAATTTCAATATCTTTTGGCGAAGGCGACAAAGTGAGTCTCCAATCTATTAAAAATTGTGGCTTAAGTTGGTATTTTTAACTTACTAACATGCTTTGATCCTTTTTTTTAATTTGTCAAATTAATAGGTTAAAGATGGAATATGTTGGTATGCTAATTTTTTTGTATTATAATATTTATAGGATAAAGATATATAATAATATTATAACTTAAAGAATAAATAATTATAAATCAAATTTTAATTATTAATTATAATAAAATAATTTAATATATAAAGTTAAGAAATATATTATGAATCTAACTCAAATTAGTGAGATTAGACATTAATAGATTGTATAGATTAATAGATTTAATAAACAATAAATTTTCTGACAATATATAATACAATATGTCAAATAAATAATTGTTGAGATTATTTCTAATTCATGATTTTAATATAATGTTAAAAAGTAAATTTTAATTATTTTAATTGGTCTGAAGACATCAATTAACTAATTAAAATATAAAAAGAATTAATTATTATTTTAATTGGTCTGAAGACATCGATTAACTAATTAAAATATAAAAAGAAATAATCATATGATTAAATTGCCACATACATATATAAATTGTAAAAAAAGAAAAATTCGGAGTGGGCCTATCGTCCATTAGCCCATTAGCCTACCTTTTGACAGGAACAGATCAAATTTTCTGACCTATTTTGTTATGATGGACCATTCCACATCCCGTTTTTTGACGAATTAACGGTAAATTGGGCAAAAATTGATTTGACTTATCTGTTTTTGTCATTCTTACTTACTTTGATAAAAAAAAGAGAAGTATAAAAAAAAATGAAAATGAATAATAACATAAAAATTAATAAAAGATTAACCAAAATGTATACGAATTATTTATTAGCTTATTAATAATTAATTTTTTTAATTTTTTTAATATATGTTTGTCATATATAAATTTTAGTAAGAAACATTCTTTCTATACTGACATGAAAATTAACCGGTGTTGTTGGGTAATTGAGAAAGGATTGGGCCTGGGTATGGATTTGTTTTGGGGACACTCTGTATGGGTTAAACTATGTTTCTCGGGGTTTCTTCTTGCATCTTCAATATTTCTTCAGCACCCCAAAAATACTTTCCAAATTAAAAGAATCTTGATCATTTGACCATAACAGCAGTAAAATTTTAAAAATATTCAACCTCACCCCTCTTTCCTATTTAATGTATACGAACCTTATCAAACCCTAACTGCGTAGACCTCACTCCCAAACACCATTAAACGTATATGAACGTCGACTTCTGGAGAAGAAAGTTCCAAATCTAAACTTCTAGTGTATAGTTTTCTGGAACAAATTGCCTTTAGATGTTGACTTTTAATAATTTGTTTTTAAATGTCGACATCCGGTGAAAGTTGTGTGACTTCAAGATATTAAAGATTATAAAACTTCCAAATATCGATATTTGGTGAAGGTTGAGGGACTTCTGGATGTTTACATCCTCTTGTTTATCTATGTTTGGATGTTTAGAGATTTAGATGTAAGAATAAGGAAGCTCACATAGGGGTAAGACGATTAGAAGAGTTTATATGTACATTATTAGAAACAATGATATTTTGACAAATTAAATTTCAACATTTTTCTTTTATAATCTATGATGGTCTTTTTTAAGTGATTTTGAAATATACAAAAATGAGAAAATGAAAAAGTAAAAAATCACTTAAAAGATGACACTTTAAATTATAAGAGAAAATTGTCAAAATTTAAATGTTAAAAAATTATTTTCCTTATCTCTATTGTGAGAAGTGTAATGATCATTGGCGGACTTTAGATATGATTAAGGAAATCACAACTCTCTCATTTCCTTTATTCAATTTTTAATATTTATTTTAAAATTATTTTTATATATTATTATATTATTTATATTAAATTTTTAATTTTTTTTAAAAACTTCGTGCATAGTTTTTATTTTCTTTTATTTTTCGTTTCTTTCTTATACATCTCCACTTCTTTCTTCCATTTTACTTTTTATTTTAATTTTCACTCTCAATCCCACGTTAGTTTTAAAATAAAATTACATCAGGGTGGACTTAAGAAGTTAAAAGAAACATTTTAAACGGATTAATTTTTTTTTAACTTTTTTTAAAGCAATATGTTTTATTCTTGTATGTGATAAATTTGTTTATTGTGTATTACTATGTGTATCACTTGAAAGTGATAAATTTATCTTTTTCTAAATAGATGAGTAGTAATAAATTTATATTAGAAAAATTATAATAAAAAATAAAATAATTGATTCTTTTTTTTTAAGGAAAAGACTTGTGATGAAGATAAAAAAATGCATTTACATGAATAAAACCCGAGAAATTTCATGTGAATCTAAAACAATTGAAAACAACTTTCTAAAGTTATTATAATCTGATATAATGAATTAAAAAAAAATATATAATTTGAAACCTCTGAATATTTTGTTCACATCCAGGTCTAATAATTGAGATATAACTTTTAAATTTATGGAAGTCTCATCTGATTCTATTACTTCCTTAAAATTATGTTTTTTTTATTTTATTTATTTTTTTAAAGAATTACAACTCAAATTGTTATTTCTTTTAAATTATTTAAAAAAAAAACTACAACAAAACTGAAATCAAACAATCAGTTCGTAATTGTTGAATTTAAAAAACCGTAAAGTTGAATAAGTTAATTATATTTTTAGCTCTTAAAATCATAACTGAATCTAATTTTAATACTTAAAATCTAAAATACAATTATTTTGAAGTTTAGTTGAAATTTAAAAGACTAAAAAGATAATTAATTAGATTAAAGTGAATTAATTAAAACAGTTGAAGACAATAAAGTAAGATTAAAAATAAGAAAATAGTGTTAATTGGTGTGTGGAAAGAAGGAAGAAAGTAACGAACAAACAAATCAACGATATTGGGGAAGGGAGTTACCGCTTATGGTGCAACTCATCAAACGAAGACGATGGAAGCGGTGTTGTGTTGAGAGCATTGTAGAATGGGGGTAGCCACCACCACCACCTCCACCACCACCACCACCACCACCACGTTGGTTGTTGGTGCGGCCAATCATGGATCGCCGTTATCACCTTCGCCGACTCCACCCTCATCAACGCGACCCTCTCTCCGAACCCATCACTCCCACCCCCTCCACCACCCCGAGCTCCACCTTCTTCCTCTCTGCCTCCGGAAAGGCCCTCCTTCTCTCCAACTCCAACAAACGCCCCGACACACCCCGCCAGAAGTATGTCAAGCAGGTAACGGGCCGCAACAACGACACCGAGCTCCACCTCGCCGCTCAGCGCGGAGACTTGCCCGCCGTCCGCCAGATCATCGCCGAGATCGACTCCGTCTTAGTGGGGACCTTCGAGTTAGACTCCGAGGTTGCCCACATCAGGTACGCCATCTTAAACGAGGTCAACGACCTCGGCGAAACAGCACTCTTCACCGCCGCGGAAAAGGGTCACCTCGACGTCGTCCTCGAGCTCCTCCCTCACTCCACCGCCGAATCCCTTTCCTCCAAAAACCTCTCCGGCTTTGACACTTTGCACATCGCCGCTAGCAAAGGTCATCTTGGTACGTATACGTGAATGCATGCATGCATGTATGCCCTCACTGTTCATGCAACATTGGTTTTGAACCAATGAGTTTCAGTACACCAAGAGAATTTTATTGAAGTTTATTAAGAGAGACTCAACATTACAACTGTGGATTTTATTGTGGCAGCCATTGTGCAGGTGCTACTAGAGCATGATCCTGGGTTGATTAAAACGTTTGCTCAGTCAAATTCAACGCCTCTGATCTCTGCAGCTACACGAGGGCACGCGGATGTTGTTCAAGAGTTGTTGTCTCGGGATCCTACTCAGTTGGAGATGACAAGGGCCAATGGAAAGAATGCTCTGCATTTAGCCGCACGCCAGGGCCATGTGGCTGTAGTCAAGATACTGCTGCAGAAGGATCCACAACTTGCTCGAAGAACTGATAAAAAAGGACAAACTGCACTGCACATGGCTGTCAAAGGGATTAGTTGTGATGTCGTGAAGCTCATTTTGGATGCGGATGCAGCCATTGTCATGCTCCCTGACAGGTTTGGCAACACTGCATTGCACGTAGCCACGAGGAAGAAGAGGGTAGAGGTATATATCATAATGCCTTCACTTCAAGTTTTTCATATTTCTGATATAAAAACTGTGTTTGAACTAATGACTTACGAACATTGGTGCAGATAGTGCAAGAGCTGTTACTTCTTCCTGACACCAATGTGAATACCTTGACAAGAGAACACAAGACAGCTCTAGACCTTGCGGAGGGGCTTCCGATAACTGAAGAAATTCTGGAGATCAAAGAGTGTCTGATTCGTTATGGCGCAGTTAAAGCCAATGATCTCAACCAACCGAGGGATGAGCTGAGGAAAACCATGACACAGATTAAGAAAGATGTCTATTTTCAGCTGGAACAGACTCGAAAAACAAACAGGAATGTGAGTGGGATTGAGAACGAGCTACGCAAGTTGCACAGGGCTGGAGTCAACAACGCCGGCAACTCAGTAACGGTGGTTGCTGTGCTATTTGCGGCGGTTGCATTTGCAGCACTTTTCACAGTTCCCGGTGGGGATTATGATAATGGGATGGCAGTGATGGTACACACTGCACCATTCAAGGCCTTCTTCATATCTAATGCGTTGGCGCTGTTTACATCATTGGCAGTGGTGTTGGTTCAAATCACCATTGTTAGAGGGGAGGTAAAGGCTGAGAGAAAGGTTGTGGAGGTAATCAACAAGATGATGTGGTTAGCCTCTGTATGTACTTCTGTTTCATACACTACAGCTTCTTACATAGTAGTTGGTCGGCGCAGCCAGTGGGCTGCAATACTCGTTACAGTTATAGGAGGCATCATAATGGGTGGTATTCTGGGTACCATGACATACTATGTGGTCAAATCCAAACGCTCCCGAAGAGAGAGGAAGAAAGAGAAGAAGTCTAAGAAAGAAGGAACGTTGCGTCTTTCATATTCTGATGAGTCAGAAATAAATCCAATCTATGCCATTTGATGTTACTGTGGATTTCGATGTTGGTTTGACGCCTCTGTTCAATGATTTTGTATATGTCGAAGAACTCTTAGCTTAGTATCGTATGTAAATGGCTCCTTCTTAGTGAGTGTTTCAAAGGGAACAATCTAAGGAAGCCGAGGTTGTTAGTTACACTTTTCTTATAATGTTTGGTTGCACATCAGATATCAGTTGTCATGTATGTAGTCTTTGAGAACATTAATATTTTTTTGTAGTTTGTTTCTGCAATTTACATTCAATCTCTTCAGAGTTCTGAATTATGAAGAATATGAACGTAATCATGTGAAGTCTGGTTTTCATTCTTGCCTTCTTTAATTCTCGAGTTGTGATTAAAATCTGTGTACCAATTGGTTTTGGTGTTCTTCATGTTCTAAGAGTTTGAACTCTTAGCAGTCAAGAATAGAGAAGATTGATTGATCATGGTTTTGATTGATATTCTGTCATTTTCACTTTACCCTTTATTTTTTTGATATTTCTGATTTTCAATTCAGTTTCTGTACTTTTGATTCTGTTTTCAATTCAATGCATTGCCCTTTACTTCCTTTTATATGCGCGTGTACTCTTTATACCAGCTTTCAATTTACATTACAGTTTATCTTCATTTTCGTTGTGGTAGTTAAAATAGATTTTACAGTTTATCACTGTTCTTACATTTCTGCACTGATTTTCTCCAGGCCAATTTCTGTTTCTAGCTCTGTATTTCAGTTTTCTGTGTTGAACCACATCAGTATCAATATGTGAATCTGATCCCCAGTTACAATTCCAGTTCTTTGTTTTACAGTTTTTTTTTTTCCAATTTAGAAGTCAGGTTTTTCAGTTTTTTTTTAGATATTCCCACATTAGCTTCGGTTTTGCACTCGGATTCATTTTTAATTCATTAGTTCAGATTTCAATTTGCATAGTTCTGTATCAATTTCGATTCTGCAATGTTCCTTTCAGTCAATAAAAAATCACAATGTTTAGTTCTGATTTTAATTTCTCTGTTTTGGTCTAAAGCTGTTTACATTTGTGGTTCCACTGATTTAGTTTTTGATTCCGCACTTTCTTTTCCGTTTCTATAGTTTAGCTGGAATTAACATCTTGTATAAATCTGCATTTACAGTTTCAATTGTTCAATTATTGTCCTATTTTAATATTATTGTTTAGTTTCAAAAGATTGCATGCATTTTCTGATTTTACCATGTTCAGTTTTAGTACAATTCATATTTTGTTTTAATTTTCAGTTTACATACACCAACACAGTTTTTCTTTTTACTACCTTGTTCTAAATTTACAGTTTAATTGCCCATCTTTTGTTTACTGTTTTTAATCACAGTCAGAGTGATTTAATGTTGTAATTGATTCCATAATTCCTTTGATTGATATCTGGGTTGACCTATAGACTATAGTGCATTAGGGCTAAACAGGTTTATCAATGAGTTCTTAAACTTTTATTGTTAGTAAAACTGCGGAAGCAAACAAGTTTATGTTCATAGTTTCTGTTAAAGTAAATCGAATCATAATCGAATTATAAGGTTTAGATTACTATGTCCTTAAATAATAAAAGATCGAATTATAATGTTTAGATTACTATGCTGTTAAGTAAAAAAGAGTTAATTCTTAACTAATAATTATAACTTTTCTCATCATTCGATCAAACACATAGGCATGACTTTTTGTTATTTTGATCGATTATCATTTAAATTATCATTTAGTAAACATAAACCATTAAAACAGAGAAAGTGTCATTTGAATGTGTTATTTTTGTTTAAGCAATATTTTTTACTTGAAAATAGAAAAATTATCTACACTCTCTCATCCAAGTTGTGGAATATTATACTTGACTAACATACTTATTCATTTAAATGTCTCAACATTATTTGAGAGTGATAATCTTATAGGGGAAAAATATTGTTGTCTTCTTTATTATTCTAGAGATCATTTGTCACTTGATTTAGTTGAACGTGAAAACAAAAAAAAAAAATTGTCCTCTTCCACATTTGAGCACTTAATTTTAGAGAAGATAAATGGTTGTTTTGACTCTTCACTCAAACTCAAATTATAAGTTATGACTTGAACAATAAGCTCTATTACTTAAGGAACTAGATAAACAATCTATCGGTAATTATCGATCGAAAAATTTGTCGGTAATTACAAAAAAATTTGCTGGTAAATTTGTTGCACTGTTCATCTTCTTCCTTGTCCCTCTTTCAATTCTTTTTTTCATTTTCTTCTTCGCCGTTGTCATCTTCTTTTTCTTCCTATTTCTTCTTCTTCTCGTCTTCTTATAAGGTGAGCTTTGGAGGAGAAAATTTCCGCTCTTTTTACCGACAAATTTATCTGTCGATAAATTCGTTGATAAAAGAAAATTAAATTATCGACGAATTTACCGACAAAAAAATTCGTCGGTAATTCAAATTTGGGCAAAAAAAATTTCGTTTCTTTTACTCACGAATTTTTCTGTCAGTAAATTCGTCGATAAGAAAAATTAAATTATCGACGGATTTTATCGATGAATTTTGAGTTATGTAGTACCGACGAATTTATCGACGAGAAAATTTGTCGGTAATTCAAATATGGGCAGAAAATTTTCCATTTGTTTTATCGACAGAAAAATCCATCGGTAAATTTATCGGTAAAAAAAAGTTGAATTACCGACAAATTTTTCTGTCGATAAATAAAATCTATGTTACACACAGATTTTTCTGTCGGTAATTAAAATTTGAGAATCTGTCGGTAAAATCGGTAATTCAAATTTATAGACAAAAATATATTTGTCGGCAATTTCAAATTTTTTTGTAGTGTACACATACCTTACCTGTAAGTAATTTACAACACTTACTTTTTTTTTTTTGCAAATTTTGAGATTAATTACCATGATTAAGTTATTTTATTATCACACATATAAATGTCCATTTGTAATTGTACTATACTTACTCAACATTATCTTGGACTCTATACTCAAGATTATTTTGGCTTAAATACCCAAGATCATCTCAAATTGTATAAATGTTTATCTGGTATAATCTCATTTTGTGTCAAAGATGACCAAGGTCATATCGGACAACACCACATAATGTTGGATATGATATTTCGGTCAAGGTTATAACAGTCAACTGTAATTAACATAGGTTAAAACATAAAATAGATAAGTGGAATCCTAAACAAATTAACTAAGGTAATCATTTAAGTTATTCATGTCTAACAAGGTAAAAACCCATATACCTAATGTAAATAACATTGTTCACGAGATGATAATCAAGTAACATTCGTTATTACAACATTTATTATCATTTGATGCACATATCTCACTTGAGCTTCAAAATATTTTTTACATGCACAATCCATCTCAGATTTGAATGATATTAACATGAGCTATTTGGAATTAAAGATCGAATCGTGAAGTAAAGAGCTTTGTGATTCTCTGAACTTTGGTACTTTAAGGTCTTAAAATAAGTCAATTTAGTTTATATGGATTAGTTCATCTTGGTTGAAGTTAAAGTAAGTCAATTCAATTTATTTTTTTAAGCTATAAAATTTTATAGTTAGTTTCGATACATATTTATTATGGTACAATCAAAGTAAATTGTTTACTTGACTCCTCTATTTATAGAAATAAAATAAAAATTTTAACCTATTTCATCAAACATTGTAATTCAAAAGTGATATTATAAATATAGTAAATAAAAATCAAAGTGTGAACCTCTATAACTAAATTATATAATTGAAAAAACAAATATTCAAACAATATTAAACAACATTTAACTATTTAAAAATATAAATTTTCAATTTACATAATTAAAAATAATAAATAACTGATGAAAAAAATATTATAAAAAATTATTGTCGATAGATCACAAATTAACTTATTTTCAACTTCATTTAAACTCGTTTAACCTGCAAATTACGTGAATCATATTTAATTTAATTCATAATATATATATATATATATATATATATATATATATATATATATATATATATATATATATTCCAAACATACTCCAATCCAGATAAATTGAATTTATTTACACATTTGAATTCATTTTAAAATGTGGAATAATTTATGAACATAGTAATTATCTACAACGTACTACTTTCCTTGGTGTTGTTACGTGCCCCTAATCCTATTCTTTCGTGCATTTTCAAAAGTTTTGAATTAGTGATTAAACATCAATCAATCACAATATGAGAATGTTTGCAACCAAATCTCATTTAATTCAAACATTTATATTTTTATAATATAATTTGTAACGTGTTCCCAACAAACCACATTGTTCCAACTTTTTGTCATAAAAAAATAGTATATCATTTCTTTGGATGGAAATAGTTCCTTAGATTTTTTTTTTTTTTTTATATTTGCATCATAATATTTTTGGGAAGATAGGGATATATTTATAAAAGATATTCCGCACATACTTATTTACTTGTAAAATAAATATTTCATAGTATGTATGACATATTTATAGTTAATATATAGGTTTCATATAACTCCCTTTCTTAGTTTAGTAAATAACTATATCTCTTTCGAATTATATCGATAACTATATCTCTTTTAAAGTATATTGGAATTACATTTGTGATACTTTATACATAAGAATTTTTATTTAGAATTCATATAACCAGATTTAATATAGAGAGAGAATTAGACCAATAAAAAGAAAGATTTTTATGTTTTTTTTTGTATTACTTGATCATTCATCCAAAAAAATGTAGATATTAGTGGGCCTTATATTTTATCCCACCAAGTAAAGTCTTTCATAACGTGTGTTTTAAGTAACTGTCTTGTTAACGTGTAAAAAATAATTTTTAATTATTCTTAAGATTGTATTATATTAAAAATGATATAATTTTTGAAACCAAAGGATTAAAGTCCTAAAGATTATAAGATAAAAGAAATGATGGGTAACCATCCATGCAGTTATACAATTTTTTTCCGAAAATATATTGTTGATTATTCCAAGTTGTGAAAGATGTTTGGTGGGTGTAATAAGAACCCGTCAAAGAGAAGAAGAAAGTTAGTGTGAAAGGGATAAATAGAAGAAGAAAGTTTGAGTGCCGTGGTGCTCTCAAACACCCTTACAGCGATACCTGTCTCTGTCTCTCGTACACATTCTTAACCCTATCTTTCCTTTCCATGTTGTTGCTCAAACTTTTGTTTCGTGTCTTTTCAACCCTTTTCTTTCCTGTATTTTTCTCAACCAATCAAATCAATATCAAGCGTAAACATTTTGGGAAATAATTTCTTAATAATTAAATTTTGATAATTTTTTTAATTTGAGTTTACATTTTCTAAATAATTTTAAAATATAAAAAAATTAGAAAAATAAGAAAAATAAGAAGCTACAAACTCGTGTTGCAAGAGAAAATTATAAAAATTTAATTGTTAAAAAATTATTTTCTAAATATTTTTCAATTAGGAAAATGATTTTTTAACAGTCAAATTTTGACAACTTTATGCTACAATCTAAAGTGACATCTTTTAGGTGACTTCTCATTTTTTTCATTTTCTTATTTTTTCAATATTCCAAAATCACTTGAAATATGATACTCAAATTACAAGAAAAAGTTGTCAAAATATCATTTTCTATAGAATTATTTTAAAGTGGAAATGATTGTTAGGAACAAAACAATAAAGGAAAGAATAAAGGAGAGAAAAAAATAGACACGGAGAATTTAACGTGGTTCGGCTTACCATGTGTATGCCTACGTTCACGACTAACTAGGAAGTATTTTTATTTCTCATGTCAATGTCCTATGTGGTTGGGCTCAGGGTCTCATTAATGTTTGTTCTTCCCGGTGAAACCCCCTATGTAAAATCTTAACAAGTGGTATCATAGTCGATGGTTCAAACCGGCTTAGACGAGTGCAGTATGGTCCTAGTATCGAAAGTCTTCCTGGTAAGGGTTCTAGGTAAGTGTGTCCCGTTAAGAAGAACGGTGGTACAAAAAATGGCAGAAAAGGAGTATTCGTGGTTGGGAATGCTTCCGCTGGAGGGGAAGTGTATCAGAGCACTATATAAGAATAAAGACCCGTAAACTCATTACCTTAAGATTTTTGGCTGAGAGTGGTGTTAATGCCTTATGTGATTGGACTCAGGTCTCATTGGTATTGTATCTCTCTAGTGAAACCTTCTCCTCTGTAAAACTAGCAATGATCCTTGACACACTCATTACTATTTGGCAGGATCTAATTTTAAAAATAAAGAGATGAAAGAGAGAAATAAATAAGCTAAGAAGCTTTACTAAAGAATGGAAAGAAAAAGAAGAAGAAGAAGAAGAAATGGAATCAAATGGATTAAGGTTGATGGAGTTTACACTTCTGATAGTCAAATGTTAGTGAATGATGAAACATACTTAATTTTCGAAAAATGTCAAGTGTTAATGACTACACTGATTCATTGCAAAACATTAAAGATTCATACATTTTTAGTTGAAAGTGATTATATCATAATTTGTTAGGTTATGTGGAGAGTATGAGGATATTGATATATGTATATGTTGATTGTGATGTTTGTGTGAATTAATATGATATCTCCACCCGAAATAATATTGTAAATGATAAGAACCGAACTATATATTACTACTAACAATAGTAATATGTTTTAATTTTTCCAGACTTGCTATACATTTTTTTTGGAAACTTAATGTTTGAACGATGCATAAAATATTATATATATTGGAGATTGTTATATTTATCATTTAGTATATAAATATTGAATGGGATATTATATAATTAAATTTACCTTTTAGTTTTCTTTTCATTATATTTTGCAATTTAAATGGTAGAACAACATTTCATATCAAAATGAGTATCATGCTCTTCTTTGACTTTTCAATGTTGATATGATTTATCTGAATATTTACTTCTACTTTTGAAAGAAGGAGAAATCAGTTTGAGAAGCACTTATACCGTTACGAAGTTCTGAAATGATGACTAAAATGTAGTCATTTGATTAAGACTGGGAAAATGATTTTTTAACAGTTACATCTTATAATTTTAGATATCATCTTTTAAATAATTTTCTATTTTTTTATTTTTAATATTTTGATAACCATCTAAAAAATAACACTTCATAATATAAAAAAAGTTATCAAAAGTAGTCAAAATTATACCTTCAAAAGATTCAGCAATATCTGTGTCCTACAAACAACAACTCTCTGATCGTTTAGAATTGTAATTTTTTTTTTGGCCATAAATTATTAGAAATCACATTTAAATTATTTTATAATTTATTATTATAAAAAAATTGTGTATTTTTTAAAAAGGTTTTCACTTTAATTTTATTACAAATATATAATATTGTTCCATAATATCTCTTGTACCATTGAGTGTATAAATTAAATGGTGTTAGATTGTTTTTAAACACGAGAAGAAGAAAAATATAGAAACCTTAGTTGTCCCTATTCAGTGGAAAATTGCAGTCAAATATTGAACATCATCTTGCATGTTATGTCATGTCATCATGTCGTGGGACCACTGCATTGTATTGTATTGTATGCAAAGTTGAAACTGGCAAACTGGACCTAACTCGTGCATTTTGTTTTCCGCGTTTTCCGCACCCATCCTCCATTCACACTGTTCTTCTTCTCTTCTTATGTTCTTCTGTTCTTCATCTCTTAATTACTCTTTTTTTAATCTTTTTTTGAAGCTTACTTGAACTGCTTCCGCAAAGGTGTTACCTTTTTCCTCCGTTGAACATGGGGTAGAAGGTTTTTCATTTGCTTCTTTGCCTTTTCCCACCTCAACTTCATCCAAATTCCCCTTTCAAGTTTTCTTCTTAATACTATTTTCCTATTTAGTTTCGACGTGTCTTAGGAAGAGAAGCATATAAACCGGCCCTCTATCAGCTACCACGTCTTATTCATGAATTATTGGTTGGTTGTTCTTTTCTTTTCCCTTCAATTAAATATTGTTGCTTGTTGACCCATTTATTGAGTTGATTTTCTTTTTTTGTTTCAAAAGATCATATTTTTTTTTATAGATTTGTTGAAGCAATATTGCGTTCCACCCCTGCTGAAAGAAGTTATGCTTTGAATCAATTTTGGGTTCCTACTATTGCTCACCCTTTAGTTTTTGTGACCTCTCTATGTAGCAGAAGCTAGAAGCAAGAAGAAGTGAAGTCTGAACAGTGAACTCTGAAATGGTGAGGATGTGTTTTGGAGTCGAGTGGACCTTGAGTGCTTATCCCGTTCTGTACAATTTTGAATTGCCTTCGCAATATTGGTTGGTGAATTGATAGTGAGAGATAATAAATTGTTGTAACTTGGGTACGTCTTGAGGAAATGTAAACTTGATAAATTGGAGCTCCATTGAAGTCGTGAAGATACGTTGAAAAAGATGATGAAGAGACAATTGACAGGTATACGGGGTGATTCTCCCCTACAATCTGCAATCCGAGCTGGGAATTTAGAATTGGTTCGGGAAATCATCTCTCAGAGTCCCGAGGGTGAATTAAAGGAGCTTCTTTCAAAGAGAAACAACTCGTGTGAAACTGCTTTATATGTTGCAGCTGATAATGGTCATCTTGATATAGTGAAGGAATTGATTAGATACCATGATGTTGGGTTGGCTGGCTTCAAAGCTCGAAATGGATTCGATGCATTCCACATCGCTGCTAAGAATGGACACTTGGGTAAGTCTCTTAATGATCTCAAATGGGTAGGTGTAGATCCTAACTATTGGTTACTACTTTGTTGGTTCACTTGGCATTGCTATACCAGTACCAGATTAGGGTGTTTTCTAAACCCTTTTGAGCATACACGCACTGTTGCAGTAATTTAACTTCATTTTTAGGAATGTTATGATACGTATTTTAACAGTTCTTGCTTAATTTGTCAAGAAGCTTGGTCATGTACTGATATGGTAACCTATATGTATTATTTATCAAAGAGTTAAACGCTTTTTCTTTTTCAAATTTGCCAGAATCTTTGTAAAAGCTAGCTTTTTAGGTTTAATAGAGTCTTATTTCTAAATTATGTCATTATTATCAATTTAAACTTTGGATTTGTCTGAATGATTTTCACTTTTACTTGTGTGCAGATATATTGAAGGTCCTCATGGAGTTTATTCCTGAAATTTCGATGACTGTTGATCTGACAAACACCACTGCGTTGCATACTGCTGCAGCACAAGGACACATTGAGGTAGTAAATTTTCTGTTGGAAAATGGTAGCAGCTTGGTAAGTATTGCGAAAAGCAATGGGAAAACTGTGTTGCATTCTGCTGCAAGAAATGGTCATGTGGAGATAGTGAAGGCCATTCTGAACAAAGAACCTGAAATTGGTCTGAGAATGGATAAGAAGGGGCAGACAGCGCTGCATATGGCAGTTAAAGGACAGAATCTTGAGTTGGTGGATGAGCTTGTGAAATTGAATTCATCTATGGCTAATATGGTAGATGCCAAGGGAAACACTGCACTGCATATAGCAACCAGAAAGGGTCGTCTACAGGTAGAAAAAGATGCTTTCCTTTTTATGTTTCATCTCTTAAGAAACAACTTAATATTCAGGTGCTAATCTCGCAGGTTGTTCAGAAGCTACTAGATTGCAAAGAAACAGACACAGATGTTATCAACAAATCTGGAGAAACAGCCTTGGATACTGCAGAGAAAAATGGTCGGTTGGAAATCTCCAACTTTCTGCAACACAAGGGAGCTCAAAGTGCCAAGTCCATCAAGTCGCCTAATACAAACACAGCCCTTGAACTGAAACGAACAGTGAGTGACATAAAAAGTGGGGTTCATAACCAGCTGGAACACACCTTCAAAACACAGAGACGCATGCGAGGTATAGCGAAGCGAATTAACAAAATGCACACTGAGGGACTCAACAATGCCATCAACTACAACACCATTGTTGCTGTCCTAATTGCAACGGTTGCTTTTGCTGCCATATTTAATGTCCCGGGCCAGTATCCTGAGCAACAAGATAAACTCTCTCCTGAGATGTCTCCTGGGGAAGCATACATTGCTCCTGATATTGGATTCAAGATATTCATAATCTTTGATTCTACTGCACTCTTCATATCACTGGCTGTTGTGATTGTCCAAACATCAGTGGTTGTTATTGAGAGGAAAGCAAAGAGACAAATGATGGCAGTTATAAACAAGTTGATGTGGGTGGCTTGTGTGCTAATTTCTGTGGCGTTTATTGCAATGTCATTCATAATTGTTGGAGATCATAAAGAGTTGGCCATAGCAGCCACTGCTCTAGGGACAGTGATTATGGCAGCAACTTTAGGAACACTCTGTTATTGGGTTATTGCTCACCGCGTTGAGGCCTCAAGATTAAGAAGTCTTCGAACAACAATGAGCAGTAGACAGTCATTGTCTTTGTCGATGATGTCTGGATCGGAGAATGAGTACAAGACAGTGTACGCTATATAACTTTGATTTCTACCATTTAAGAGTTCTCCTCCTTTTTTGTCAAATTACACTAACATTGATGTAGGTGTTTGTTTCTTAGCAGAACAAACATTAACTAATGTTACAAAAGCATACACGCCTTTGCAGAACACAGGCAAAATGTGTAATCATTGTACACTTTGTACTTCAATGATCATTCTAAATTGCAAGCGTTGGATGATGCTTATTTTCTCATTAGCTTCATCATAAAATAGATATCATACAAACTTATTGTTTCTTTGTGGTTTTTTATTTGTAGATGAATTATTATGAACTTCTGTTTTAGAAGAGAGTATATCAATTTCCTTAATTAGCACCAAATAAGAGATCATAGTCACCACCAAAAAAGAAAAAAGGAAGAGTGAAGTAGGTTCACTTCTGCATCTTGCTCCAATCAAGTGATATTTTAATAATAATATTTTATTATTTTTATTATTATTATTATTATTATGATGAGACTACTTACTTTGGCCACCTGATTTGTGTATATATAGTAATAAGACAAAGGAAAAAGCAAACAGAAAGATTTGCTTTAGGGATTACTGGCAAGTTCCAAAGACTGCCATGTGTACCACTTTACTACGTTAAATGAGTGTCCACTTTGTATGATTTGGGAAATAAAATAATACTGTGGCAAAACATGTAATTTTCTGAATATATCAGGTTAAGTTTTCTTTCCTTCAAAATAAACTTAGGAGAAAATGAGGGAAAAGAAATTCAAAACTACCTTCTGGCACATGGTTCGTGCAGAAATCAGTGTAATTTCTTGTCCAAACCTCTGTCCTTGCTGATATATTTAATATATTCATGTTTATTGTTAGAATCTACTATTTGTCCGTTGTAAGCAAAGAAGTAACCAGGGAAGATAGAAATAAATAATGATCTAAAGTTCGAACATTATTGGAATGTAAGTGACTAAGTAATGCCAAATTATAATATTGTTCAACTTAACATCTTCATCATAGTACAATCCTTGAGAATCTGCATTGTTTTCTGAGAAGGAAAAAAGAGACGGCATTCATTATTTAATTCTGTGGGCTAAAATCCTAAATGGGTAGAAGCATGATGTGAGGTGTGTTAGCATCAACTTGATATATATATATATATGTCGGGTAAGAACAGGTGGTGGAAAGTTACGTGGGAAAAACAAGCGTAATTTTTTCTTTCTGTTGTTCTGTCTTTTGCTAATTTTTGAGAAGTTAAACATTGAAAAGAAATATTAAAGGGAAAGAATGAATATACGACAATAAAGTAGCAGAAGATTTCAGTGCAAACTATATCCACATGAAAATAATGATTTTGAGGCTTTGAATATCCGCTGACATTACTGACGTGTTCCACTTGGTCACTGACCCAACAGTGGCACCTTCGTATTTTTCTCTGGAAAGGGTCAAAAGGATATGATCATTGATCAATATTTACTTATACGTGTGCTTATAATGCTTCTTTTGTTGTCGTCTTATGCATACATATTTTGACTTTTCTATCAATAGTTAAACCAGAGCTTACGTTGCTATGTGTTAGCTACTTGGAGGTGTCTGGTTCGATAAATGCAAAGGAAGTGCTAATAATGCATTGGTATTGTCGGGTACGAGGATCATAAACACTACAGCATGCAAAGGTTTATCTGTTAGTTGAAATTTTCTTGAGTTGGGATTTGTTTAGGGGAATTGAAGCAGCATTATTTTTCGTAGGAGGAACACGAATCAAGACTAGATCAATGGCTTCACAATTTGATGTGACTAACACAACTTGCAACTCTCAGATGATATGTGCAAGATGAACACAAAACAAATCATTTCTCACAATATGTAACTATGTCTCTACCAGTTAAGTCACACAATATCGTTAATGTTAATAAAAAATAAAGGTTCCGTGCTATTTTGTAGCTAATTTTTGCAACAGGATCGATATATAGATGCAAATTAAGGCTAATTAATAATGCATTTATGGTGTACGAGGAACATAATAACCACCATAGCAAGGAAAGGCTTATTCCTATATTTATGTGTTTATGGGACACCAATCAACACTAGCCATTGGCTTCACAGTTTGACGTGACTATTGCAAGTTGCAACTCTTGGATGCTATCGATGACACCCACGAAGATCTGTTCGGTTGGTGCTTTCTTCTTCTTCTTCTTCTTAAACTACCGGGACCCTTGAAATACAACAAATCACTTCACAGAATACGTAAATGTCTCTAGAACCTTCTGCTCAAACAAGTTGCAAAACATATCAATGCAAACCTATAACATTTTTATCATATTATGATATTAATCAGACATTAAACATAGTACAAATTTGAAAGGTTTTACCTTTAATATCGACACACAACCATCCATTTGCATTGCCTTGCCACCGAAGTACACATCAATTTAACTGAACTTTGAGCTGTGGAATAATCATGTACTTTGGTTTTCTACATTTGATTTAATATGCATTTACCTCTGGGGACAGATTCTAAGTTAGGACTTCATCTTGTACGGAATGTAAACAAGAACAGTGGTAAGAGCTTAACAGGTTTAGCTTTTCTGGAAGATTCTTTAAATATTTATCATGAAAAAAAGAAAGAGTACATGAACTTGGACAGAGGGAGCGGGAGAGAGATACGTAGCTTTATCCATTGACCATTAGGACTATGAATGAATATGAAGAAGCAACCCCATTGGCGGGGGAAAATAATTGCTTGTTCTTTGTGTTTTGTTTCATGTGTTTGTCTAATCAGTACACTGCGTTACAACATTCACGTATTGGTGCAACTTCGAAGTCCCCGCATGTGATTCAGTTTCATGTTCATGTGTAGTTCAAAACCAAAAGAAACGAAGAACGGAAGAAGTGCACGCGTAAAGGTTTAATTGTCTGCAGAATAATTGTACACTAGATTATTTCTTTAATGTGACATCTGCAGAATAGTACATGCCCCGCAATGGCAAGTTGTGATGTGTTTGGTGGTACCTTTATTTGCCCTTTACAGAATGAAAATGGGAATTTCTTACTTTACTTTTGTTCTAAAATTGAATTAAAGGGAGACATATATTGCATTCTCATCACAATTTTGTGACTTATTTACTATTACACTTCCATTACGAATTTACGAATTTAGATTCTCTCTAATATCTTCAAAATTGTATTTTTATAGTTGAGCAGAGGATAACACGAAAAAAAATCTAGTAGAGAAACTGAACTCGGTAATTACATTATACAGATGAACCATTTTAGCTGTACACTGCAGTGAAGTATGCGTGTCTGTGGTGCTTGGCTGGGGATTCGTTGTTAGTAATGATGCTTGTTTTTAAAAAGGGATAAGTCGGCGAGGAAAAGGTTTGAGGCACCAAATGTACCATGATTTTCACATCTCACATATGAGACTACTCTTTACCACTTTTTAGGCTTTTTCTTCCTCCAAAAAGGTGAATGGCTGTTAGTAACCTTTTTTGGGTCACTGTTAGGTTATTCTAAATGACTTTCAACTTTTTCCCTCCCTTCTTTTCACACAAAAGCTTAAAACGATTAAACAAATCTGAGAAAAGGGAAAGGATATGAACATCGCATTCATCATTTACATACACTACCACATCATCCTATCAGTTATCTCTGTCGAACTCTGAAGGAATAATTGCTGGGAAAGCCTGAGGCAGTCATTGAGAATCTAGTTCTGGGGAAAAGAGTCAGATTCAGAACATTAGACTTGGCAGTTGGAAAAAAAATTCACCCTTTACAGTGGAACCAAACTAAGAAAAACAGTCAAAAAATTCTGAGGAATTTTCATCATTTGGGTGCGGTTAATTCATAATATACAGTATCTTAAAGGAGCTATGTGACAGCTTAGGATATCTGAGACAAAGTAACTACAATTAAGTGAGATTTGTATGTGGGGGCTGCGTTTTAGTGTAAATTGTTGAACAATCAAATCCACAAATCTCGTGGAGTGGCACAGGAGGGTTGATTGAGAAGTGTGGACCAATTTCAAATTTAAAAAGACAAGAACACGGTATCCTATCATGGCGCTTTGTCATAGAGAAATCTCATGACGACTTATCATAACTATGCATTATTTAAAAAACCAAAGTCACTTTCGCTTGAGTGAATTTGCATTCCCATGGACTAATTATGGCAACTGTTACAGCTAAAAGATTCAACTTCACTCAGTATGCAACATGTACAAGAATTCACAGAGAGAGAGAGAGAGAGAGAGAGAGAGAGAGAGAGAAGCTAGAGTACCCATTTAACAGATTAATGCTGCAAACCAAGCTATTTACTCAAGCATCAAACTCCCTTAACACACAATTGCATTTCAAATGAGAAACTCGTTCTTTTTAACAATCGCAATTTCCCTTCGTGCTTCTCATCAATTCCTTGTTTCCACAAACTGCAGATTTTGAACAAAAATTGGTCGAACCACCCTTTTCCTGGGACTTTTTACAATGAGCGATGGCACTCTCGATTGAATTCTCCAGCTCCACGCTTATACTCTTGTTGAACAACTGCAACTCATAAGACCCAGCTGAACTGAGAGAAAAAGACGAAGATGAAGAGGACGACCCAGAAGAAGAGGAGGACAAAGATGAAGCCTTGGAAGCATAATGCCGTTGAATCACCCCAGAGAAAGACCTTCTGCTGCTGTTACTGAACCCATCTTCAACCACGTCACTGTTCTTGACCATACAAGATCTCTGCCTACGGTGCTTGTAGTCACAATAAAGCTCAAACGGTTTTTTGTTTGTGTTTGTGTTTGTGTTTCGGTTTCGGTTTCTGTTTCTCCTAGCATCATCCATGTTCTGGCACTCCTTGCATTTGGGTTTCTTCAGTGCCCCCATTTTGCTTGTTGCATCACTGGCACAGGTCTTATCTGAGCAGCCAGATTTGGTGAACAAAGATTTGAAGTAAGTTTTAGAAGCCCTGAGCCTTTGAGCGAGCCAGAAGTGCTTGGTTTGTTTCTTTGGAAGATGGTGATGATCACTGACCAAGCCTTCTATCTCAGAGGACCAATCAAATTGATACTCAGAAGAAAGCGTTTCGCAGGAACTAACCCTGCGTGACTCCGAGGGAGAGATGTTGCAGGATTCAAGAGGGGTGATGGCATTTGTTGAAAGGAATCTACTTTCTTCCAATGAAGACTGTGATCTTGCGAAGCCAAAGGTTGCATCAGCGTTCTGGAGGAGCTTTTCCACCATTTCTAAGCGAGGAGGAAGGTGAAGAGGAAGGAGTTTTCCCTTGTAGAAGAGTTCATCAGCAGGGGAAGTTGTGGACTCTTCCTTGTTTTGGAACTCAAATTCTCTGTTGTGAATGGAGTAAGAGAAGTTGGGCGAAGATCTTAGTTCAATGTCAATGAAGTCTTCGTCTACATGAACCGAGGGTGCTCTTTTTGTGGCCATTTCATGTGACTCTCTCTGTGGGGTGCTTTCTCTGTTTGTGTGTCGCACAATGGAGATGCCTTTCGGAAATTGAGCTTTTATAAAGGAAAGACAGAAGTGAAGAGGGAAGGTGCTCCCAAACCTTCTTATATATTACCAATATTTCCTAATTTATTTATTTATAAAATAAAATCTATATTTGTAACCACATGTATGCATTCAGAAATAAAATTTATGAAGAATTATGACAAAATTTAGATTATAAGTTAATTTAAGTGAGTGAATTTTAAATCTAACTCAATTTTTGTAAGAAAGGACTATGATATTTTGAAAAACTTTTTTCTTTTCTTTTAAGTCACATAAAACCTTTCTTTCATCCATTGAGAGTGTTGTGACGTGTACATTATCAAAAGTTTTAGTTAGACTTAAATATCAATCTTTAACATGATATCAAAAATATTTAAAGTCTATTATATTAAAATTTATTATTTGTTAGACTTATCATGTCATATGTTATCAAACCTCTTCAGATTTAATTTTTAGTCTTATGAAAAATATATATCTCTTAATATAAAACATATAATAAAAATAAGAGATAAAATGAATTTATACAAGTAAATGCAAATCAAATTAATTGAAATAGGACCTAATGTTTAGTTCTCATGCCTTTGTAATATTACCTTTTGAACGAACTTTGGAAGCCTCCTATCTAAGAACACGTCTTGCGTTATTATCATACACAGACAATATTGCTTTGATTATTTTAGTTTCAACTATTCTTTTATAATTGTTAAGATTAAATTTTCTTGCACCCTGACTCTATTAAATTACAGTCTTCTAACATTACAATATTTTTTGAATGAGTTACTATAAATATTGATTTTTTTTTACTAGGAGTTATTCAAAATTTATTACTGTATTTATTATACCATTTACTTTAGTATAAAAATTAATTAATTTCTTTCCAAGCTAACATAAAATACAGCTCAGCTCATACTAATCTTAGTACATATTTTAATAATATTTTGAGTCATGCATTTTTTTTTTCAACAAAAAAAAGGTCGAAAAAATGACAATTATGCCAATAAACAAGCCTTTTGATAATTTTAGTTGCAAGAGAGTTGTATATAATGGATTTGATAAAGATGAAAGAAATAGGAAAAAAAAAGGTAAGTGAAAACAAAAGAAAAGAAGAAAAATAAGTGAAAATTACTTTTTTTTAACTTTTAATTTGTTATAAATAATTATATTTTTCGTTATTAATGTTATTTTATTTATTTACTGTTATTGCAATATTCTATATTAGTTATTTATAATTCATTATCACACTTTAAATACAAGTCAATGCTTCATAGTTTTAGATAATATTTATAATGTTGGACAATCATTAAACATTTATTCTCATTGAATGTTTATTTTCTTATTTTTCATGCACAATTAATACTAATACGATAAAAGTTTAAACCCGCTGATTTTTAAATTTTCTTTCTTTTTCTTTTACTTTTATACAATTTTTTTATATAATGTAATATTTAGATAAAACATGTTTTATATTGAGAACTCGGTGTATAAAAGATCGTTAATTCAATTAAGATTATTAATTGAATTGGTAATTATAGAAGAAAACAAATTCACCCGCAAGTATTTGTCATAAGTAAAGAATTTTTCAACTACCAGACGGTGGTGGGGTTAGTTTACCATTTTTTTAAAATAAAATGTAATAAAAAATAATAAATAGTATTTTTTTATTTTTTATCATAATAATTTAGAAAAATAAGACTCAGATATGCCAGCGAACCTTATTAAGATCCATCGGTGTTGACAGGTATAATGATAAAGTAAAATGAAATAAAATGGAAAACGATTAAGGTTTCCTTATTCAAAGAATAAAACCACTCTCTCTGCTGTATCATTTATGAAAAAAAATTATATCGACCTTGTATTTATGTTTATCTTTAGCAGGTTATTAATTTTAGGGTTAATTATTATTTTTTTCGTTAGTTCTAATTAAAATTTTAAATCAGTTTATTTTTAAAATTTTGATATAATTTAGTCTTTTAATTTTAGAAATATATAAATTTAATCAAATTTTATTAAGTTTATTTGACTTTTCACACATATTTCATGATAATATTATTTACATTGTTTAACACATCTTCGTTTTAATGTTAATTAAGAAACGTATTTAAAATATTAAATAAAGTTAACAAAATCTGGTTAAAAAGATTAAATTAACTTATTTCTAAAAATGATGATTGAATTGGTCTAAAATTTCAATAAAAGACTAATTTTAATTTTCACCAAAAATTAAAGAATCAAAAATATATTTAATCATCAATTTTGATGTGTCTTGTGTTTTCATTTATTTGGTTTTTTAATAAAATATGTAAACCTAAGTATAATTTCTTGAAAAATATCTTAATATCTCAACGAATTTATATAATGAATAGATATCTATATTATGTTATTTATCATTCTGTTTTTTTTTCTCACAATTGTGAGAAAAGAATTAATAATCATATTGTTTTCAAAAGTATTGGATCGTGGATGTTAAAAGACTTTTTCTTTAAACTCTTAATTGATTTTTAAGTTAAGTGAGTTAATTTACATTTGACTTGTAATTAGCTTAAAGAATTGAATTTAGAACATGGGACTTGTAATTAAATTTTACCCTTTATTGTTATGAGAAATTTCCCATACTATTCTCTCTCTAATCTTAAATATCAGAAACATATGATGACTCAAAAATATATATATATATATATATATATATATATATATAAAACTATATTAATAATATATATATATATATATATATATATATATATATATATATAACTATATTAATATTAACAAAAAAGGGTGTATTATCTTAAAGTCAAACTTTTGAGATGATAACATAATGGTAGAGAATAAACGACATGATATAATAAAGAGAATGGTGGACATGATATAATATATATATATATATATAAAAAAATAAAGAGAGAGAATTATGGCAAAGAGAAAAAGGAATATGAAAATGAGAGATATAAGAGAAACCTTTTTTGAAAGAGGGTAGGATGGGACTTATAGAGTTTTTGTTTATTATTTTAATATTTTCTTTCTTTTATCTTTTTTTTTATTATTATTATTTTATTTAAAGCGTTTTGCCATGCAAGTTTGTTTATTTTTTTCATATTAGTACTTTTTATTTTTTTATTTCTTAAAATATGAAAAGAATTTAATTTTTTAAATATTATTTTTATTATTTTTATTCTTTGATTTATTTTTCGAAATTTATACTTTATATATTTATATAGAATACAAAAATTTTAAAATACAAATTTAATTATAGAAATTAAAGAATAAGTTATGTAGTAGTATAAATATTATATAGGAATTCTGAACTGATGAAATCTGGTGACAGTGATACTTAACATTGTACATTAAAGATTTTCATGTCTCTTCATAAAGGATTGAAAACTAGTAAGCAGTAGTTGTTTGTCTAATACCAATACTAATATAAGTTGAAATGTTGTGAATGTTGGTTTGTTGTCAACCATCCAACACCTAATTAACATTGATATGACGCTAACATGAAAAGAAAAGAAAGTTGTATCTACGTTGTTTCAATGCATCCTCATTATTCTTTCACCTTGGACATGCACTGCTTTAATCATTCTTTTTTGCTACACACCACCTATTAACGGCTACTTTCTAGAACAATTATTGTTTCTGTTTAGAGCAATCTTCTCACTCAATTATAGGCTCTCAGTCAACCAATATTTGGTGCAAATTAAGCAATTTCAACTCAAAATCATGTTAGAGGTTTAATTCCAACAAAATACATGGGCGTTACTTTTAAAAGGAGTTTTTGGTGTACTTATACGTCGATATAACGAAGATATTTTTATGTGACATTTATTTTAGTTGACAGTCAAAATCCCATTTAGTTATAGGAAATGAAGAAATACGTGTTATCACCTATTTCTATCATGATCCTATAACTATATTGTGTGGTCCGTCATTTAATCTCATGTCGGCCACACAGTTCTTGTTAGGGATCACGACTTTTAATCTTTTCTAGTTGTCTTTCAATACCTATGGTTTGTTGTCTTGTTCAATTGATGCAGTAGCATAGATGCATGGAGGCACAGAGATCAAAGGTGCATGGAGACGCATAAGACACGTGGTGTAAACAAAGTATGACAAAGGTGAGGAAGGGAGGGTAAAACCGACAAGGACTAGATGACCGACATTAAATTGAACGAGAGATCACACAATATAGCAATATAGTTATGAGTCCAGATTCTCTACTTGTTTTTTTCGTATTGTTCTATGCTGAGTATTAAAAATATACTGTATTAGTATTTTAAATATCTTTTTTAACATATTTTAAAACGTCAAAATTAGTGAACTGTATCATGAAGGCATAACAGCACAACAAATCTCAACAAAAAATCCAAATTCTATAGTTATAGAGTGGTGGTGGAGGTGGATGGTAACACCTACACTCTCTTTATCTCCTATGACTAAATGAATTTTGACCGGGAACTAAAATAATGTCACATTTTATATTTATATTGAATTGAATTAATGTGGGAGGACACCAAACCTACTTCTTTTACAAGGACACCGGATTAGTGTGGGATCCATAATTGACACAATCATGCATATGTTTCATTCATTGATAATAATATCCTTATTTTTGTTGTCTTCTTCCATTTGAATTTGATACACGTTAAGTACAGGTTGAGAGTCTCCAACTCAGGACGATGTTGACACTAACGTTGTTTTTTTTATTGAGTTTCAATGGAAGTAACACAGTCTGAGCCTTGTTGTTCGTACCATGAAAATGAAACTAAAGAATGATTCACAGACTAGATCGAATCTAGTACCGAAGTAGGTAAATGATACATCTACTTTGGGAGAGGTCTCAATAAACTGAATCTTCGCGTCCTTATCTTTGCGTGTTTCAGTAATCACTCATTAACGTAACACTGCCATGCAACAGTGACTCATACTAGCACTTTCATGCATGTAAAAAATGAGTTATAAATAGGTGCTTAAATTCAACATTAATGACAAGGCAAATGAAATGAAATGGCATTTTTTTTTTTTAATTTGTTGTTACACACCGACGTGCTTCTCTGCCACGTCTTCGAAAGAACATAAAACTTCACTGTATGAAGACATGTCTGAAAGTGAAGAACTCGTTTGGAATGGCGTGTCTAACTATCAGAAACCTAAACGCAGCATCTCTCATGGAGGAAGCTTGTTTTGTCGATTTTTCAATTTTTCCTTTTGTGCCTACTCTCAATTTTATATCAATTAATCATGTGTACACCCTTTTATTTATCAACCACTATTCAACAAAAAGGGTTTTTATTCAAAAAATAATTTATTATCTTTTTCAATTTTTTTCATCTCTACTTGTAAATTAAATTTCAATATTTAAAAAAAACTGTTAATTTAAAAATAATTTTATATGAGATTATAAATTATTTATCATAAATATAAAACACTTTATTTTTATAAATTTTAATTAAAATACGTAATTATATATGTATTATAATAAATTTAGTTATATAAAATAAACATTTATTCTCTATATTACATTATCTATTATATTTAGATTGATGATTTTTTAGAAGCAAAAAGGTCCTGAATCTGAAACCTCAACTTAGGTTTACATTTTCCATTGAAAGGGCTAAGAAAGGTGCTTTAAAATCATTGTAGAAGTTCTTTTTATATTATCTCTGTTTATTTAGAGAAAGATTAGTATTTTATTCTTAAAGATTCTCTAAATAATTATGATCTCGTAATTCTAAGACAGAATTATAACTTTCTTATAATAATTTAGATAATTAAGGAGAAAAAATCTTTTTAATCTGGTCTATCCCTTCCTCTCTTAATTTAATTTTATAAACTCGTATTATGAAGGAGGGAAATAAAATTTAAAATAAAGTAAAATGAGTCATGGGGAATGATGTGATGTGGTAAATACGTTAATTTATTTTGACTTGGTCAAATACAAGTGTTCTCTTTTTTAGCATTTGGGTTTGTTTATGTCTTTGGAAGTTCTAACATGTTTGACCTGATGAAATGAGAGGGTGATGATGCAGTTGGTATGTGATTACCAAAGAGCGTTGGTTTCGAAAAATAAAGAATGAGCAACAAAACAAAGCTCGAAAGCAATTGCTTTGTCCTTCACGAACTTCCTATTCTCATTCTCCATCCAACTTGAATAGCGTTAGGAACTATAAAGACATGTTAACATCTGCCAAAACAACTTCAGAGATATTCAAAAAACCTGTTTCTCTCATTTTTTAAGGTAAAAATAAAGTTATGCTTCTAAATTGGAACACTGGGATTGGATTCTAGTTTTAATGCTGCTACAAAACTAGTTAAGAGGGTAAATTCGGTGTTACTCTCATTTCAAAATGTTTTTTACAAAGGGCAAAAACAGTACAGTGTACAATATATTATTTATCACTGATAAAAATATGTTTAAACTTAAAACTTAATGACTTTTTTCAGACAAAAGTTAATTTCTATATTTCTAGATAAAAAAGAGAACGAATAATAATGAAAAGTAATGTCAAATAATAGTAAAAAGAAATGTGCTGGTAAAATATCAATGTACTTTATTTATACGTGAAACAGCAAGTGCAAAAGCAAAAACTATAAAAGCCTGTGAATTATAGGCTCTGGTTTTCTTTGTTAGTCTCTTAAGTACTCGACAAAAATGTGGATGCCACTTCACATGTTGAATGGACAATTGTGACATGTACTGCATGACATGTACCCGTATTAAAAAGGGGAGTAATTGCAGTACTAGCTTGGTGGAATTCGTTACCCCAGTATTCTGCATGTTTCAATTTCCGTTTAAAATGTTTCAAAAACATAATTTGATGTGCTATACGTACTCATACAGTACTTCACCGTACCTTGTACGAGTTTTCATTTCACTCGTGCGGCCAGGTGCAACGAATGGAAACTAATGTAGATACAGATACATGGGTGAAGACAGTTTCTTATTGAATCAGTCGGTGGATGCATTTTTGAATGCAATGGTTTCAACGTTTCTGAACTTGGCTCAATATTTGAAGTAATTGATATGAAACTTGTAATGAACTGAACGTGAGGGAGGAGGGTTCTGGAAAGAAAAGGATAACCCAATTATTTGGGATAACATGTTTTTTTATGACAGTGAATATGTTGTACAGATGTTGGCCTGGACAATATATTGGTCGGGAAAAAATGAGTATAATACATGTAAACCAAATGTTATACAATGTGGATGATTGATTAATGGGTAATGATTAATCAAGATTCAATGAAGATCAAAAAGAAGAAAAACAAAGGCGTGTTGAATAACGTTCTGCGAGATCACTTGTATGCAATCATCGAATTCCCGTGTAGTAGGACACTTTCCAATCATGTCACAGTTTTGTGCCAAGTAGAAAGGACATGTTGCATTATCGATCAACATCTTGGATGGTCCCATACCAACGGATCCTTGTCAAAAAAGGGAACAAAATACCTTAAGCATTGAACTAATCCACTTCTGGAAAAGGCATTCTCCAATAATTCCATGAGTTGAAATCCTCCTGTCATAATTGAAAATTGCAAATCAAATCTTATTAGTTGTAAAGTTCATAACTTGCAAATCTACAAGTTTTGGAGACTCTTTTATCACCTGCTCAACCAAGGAAGTGGGAGGGAACATGTCATTGACGAGTGTGTGTAATGATGTGTAGGATTTTGAATCAATACGGTGACTTGTTGCGACTTCACCCTATTTGTTTTCATGGCATTTTGTTAGTATACCCTGTGAGAACAAAAGAAAATACTATGGTAAAAAAAACATCAATCCAGGATTCACACCTTGGGATTGATGATAAATATCTTGCCCTTCGGGATTCCAATCTTCCTGTAACTAAGTTCATCAGTGTCTCTATTGCCAAACCCGGCATAGAATGGGTTATAATCAGAAGGGAAAAGTCTTTTGATATCCTGCAAAACATTATTATCAGAACAGGTGTGATGTCATTAAGGAAAATACATTTTGATGGCACTTCTGAGTTGCTTGTGTTTTGGAAATTACCTCTAGACAAGCAATCTTGAACTCATGAGGTGCCCTTCTTATTACTTCCATCAGTCAAAGTCCCATAATAATATAAGAAGTTAGATGTGTATATTCAATAAAATAGGATGGATGTCATAAACACATAATTGATAATTGACTATAATGTTTTTTTTCTTTAAAGCTTTGTAGTGTCTATCAGTACAGATCAGGATTATAGATAATCCAATGCCAAACAAAATAATAGGAGTCCATATTCTTTTTGCTGTTGATAAACCAAGGAAAGTATATTAAAACTTTTAATAACATCGTAATTCAAAATCAATACATAAGCCCAAGCAAAGATATACCCAGCCACTTAACACAGAACTCCAAACACATAATGATGAAATGATTAAATATCAAGAAGTCCATTAGCCTAACAGTAGTCAAAACTCAGAAAACACTTAATTTTGCTGAAATCATGTATTTGCATCACTCATATGTCCTATAGTCACAATAGATTCCATGCTTTGGTCCACCATACCGTTTACTGTCTAGCTCACTTTGGTGATATTGACAACATTATACAAGTCTTCACAAAAATGGAATCATCATATGTAAGCATGTGAACATCCGCGGAAAGAGAAGTCATTATATCATCCATGAATCACAAGTGGGGCTACATAAACTAAAATTGCAATACATATTCAATCGCAATTGCTCTAACATTAAAAGTGTCTCACCTTCTCGGTAAAGAGAGGGAAATAGTCCGTCTGGAGAAATAACAACAGGTCCATTGGGTAAGGTCTTGCCATCCTGCAAATATATGAACTTTTAGTATCACCTAGAGGTGGGGGATGCACTAGCTAGCAGAGAGGAATTCTATAATTCTGCTCTGACAAGGGAAAACCCCCTTTACACCATGAAAACAGTTTAGATCAATTACAAAAGCATTAGCCTTGTACAATATACAATGATATTTATTAATCCTTCTCTTAATTCCCCTAACCTACAAAGAGGCCCTCCTAACTACCCACCACATCACATTGGTTCTTTTGCCTCCTAGAATTGACCTTTAAGATTGGAACCTCTTGGTACCTAACACAATTTTACAAAGATAACTATCCAGTCAAGATGCAAAGATATAAAGAAACAGAAATTACAAAATTGAAGAGTTAAAAGTGATGATATATCCAATTTTTAGGTATGGGACTTGAGTCCCATATTGGAATTATAACATTCTGATATGAGGTTTATAAAGTCTTGGACTCTCTGGCTAAACTCGTTAGCTTTTATTGTGTGGTACTCCCATACTTCTTATCAATTGATGTCAGATTGCTTCAACACGTCTTTCAATTGTCAGTATGATGTGATTTTCATATGCCAATTTGACAAGACTGGAAGAATAATGAAAGTTGATAACCCACAGCCCTACACAATTAACTTTATGCTAAACTATTCAAAAAGAAATCCCATAGAAGGGTTTCAGGCATCAACACTAGAAACAGAATAATCCTACTATAAAAAAATCTTTTCTTGTTTACAGAAGAGCTTGGTTCAGTACCTGTTTCAGGTTAACCAAAAAGCTCCTGGTAAGATAAGCTTGGACAATAGCACGGGCACTCAAAAACAGTAGCTGGTATCCATTTTCCTGACATAAAAATAGAATCTAGTATGAGACATTAATCTTCTTGGTATAAAATACAGTGAAATAATGGGAAAACATGATAACATCAGGCACACTATGTTGCCTTTTACATTATACAGATAGAAAAAGGTCAGCTCATACCCACTACACGTATCTGCAAAAAATTCCAAAGCAAGAGAAGGCAAGCAGAAAACAAGTACTGAAGCAAAAAATAATAATGTTGATTAAGTGTGCAAACCTCAAAACGAAACAGTAAAAAAATCGTAAATGTCATTGAAAGAGGCTTGTGGGCATTGTCCATTACCATTTTAGGTGCATGGTATTCAAGTATATACATTAATCGGCTGTATACCTCATACTTTTCAGGATCTCTGTAATAAGTTTGTTACAATTTATTAGCTTAACTAAACTTTGTTAATTACAGTTTGTTATCCTTACTACAGTTAGCCTCTGTACCATAGTTTGTTCACTAGCATAGTTAGCTCATCTCTGTATAGTCATAAATAGCTGAAGCTTAGTGCAGTGAAATCAATTTGCATAATATATATAAATTGCTTGCGTCTACATGTATACATCCATACACACACAAATTAGCATAAAATCTCTCCAAGTATTTGAAAAAACCACTCCAGATGCAACAAAAACTCTTGATCTATAGTTTATCATCCTTAAAATAGAACTCCAATTAAGTAAATACCAGTTACTGGGAACTGAATGTTCTTTTCCTTTTCTCCAAAGCCAAACTCAAATATCGTTACAAAAGTCAAGCCACCAATAATTTGAGAATCATGTAAAACTTATGACTGTTGAAAACATTCAGAAATGACAGCAACAACAAAGCAGATATTTGATTACATGTCCACTACACAAGATTCCTTTTACAGGATTGACCTCATTAAATGTAGACATTAACAACCTTACTCCATCTCATTTGACATAAACTTCAATGTGAAAGTAAAAGAAATGTACATACTTTAATAGCTGAGAAAAGCCTTGCAACTCCAGACTGTGTCCAATCTCTGCCAACTAAAGGCATGACCTGCCCTAAAACGTCAGATCTGAAAGGAAGAAAATAGTAAAGCACTAAGGAGTTGATACGAAATGAAATCAATGCCATAATAATGCAACTCTGTCTTCTGTTCTAGCAGGAATTTTTTTTCTTATTTTAGTTTCATGTTTCATATGTTTAGCTAGCCATAAACTCTGTCTATGGTTTTCAAAGGCTGGGTAAAGGACTGTTCATCAACCTTTGGCAGTCAGCATAAACTAGTTAATACGAACCCATTCACCTACTCATAACCGCAAAAGCATTCATTTAAACAACTTTTTCTAATTACATTAATGTAAAAACAACCTAATAATGATAATAAATTTCATAGTAAGTGAACATCACTTGAAAGAAGTAAAAAAAAAAAAAAAAAAAAAAACAAAAGACATGACAATTCATTTCAAGATTTAGAAAAAAGGATTGCCCTAATATTGTATGCACACAAGCTAATGATAGAAAGGTTGTTCATCCCAACCCGACAATCTGAATAAACATAATGTTAAGGTATCATAAGACTACTCAAAGCCTAACCCTGTACCATAAACCATAAAAAAAACGGAACTAGCGTTCTCTTTTATATATTCCTTCATCCAGTAAAATCCAGAATTATAAATTATTATTAAAATTAGCATTTTAGGACCACATTCTGATTTCATCAAAAGTAATGTCCAAAGCAGGGAGCAGAGGTATTGTAATGAATTAACAAAAGAACAATAAATAGCATAAGAAATTCTACCTCTGGTCTTACTAGGTAATTGTTCCATGTACATGAGAAATTACAATTGTTCCGTAAGTTAAAAGAACATTAAGAAGCATAAGTAGAATTATCTCTAGTCTTACTTGGTAATAGTTCCATCTACATCTGAAATTACAATTCGTGCATTCCACTTCCATAAGTAAATATGAGCATCAACCTGTAACATGATTAAACATCCCTGCTAAAGTAAGCAAAACCTAACTGTGTGAATAGTCACATGGAACTCAGATTCACAATTAATGCCAAACCTGCTGTTTTCCAAGAACCCTGGAAGAGAAACTGAAGGTTACCAAATTTTGACCATCCTTGAGATTTAAGGACGCTATCATCTCATTCGATGGAACATTTGTCCTCACGAATTGCTTGCGAGGAGACTCGTGCCTAGCAGATGTTGGAGAAGGTTCAACAGTAGAAGTTTGCCAATCAGACTCGGAATCTACAAATACATCCTCATTTGATTCACTATCAGTGTGCTCAATTGTCTTGACTCTTCTAAAAGGAATAGGCCAAAGTCTCCATCTGCGTCCAGATGAAGCTGGCCCAGAACCTTCATTTGTAGCCTTTACTGCATCATCCTGTCCCACTGGAATTGTATCTCTGGGATCAACAGGTAAGTCTAAACCAAATACAGTCTTTCCAAGGACAAGAGGAGCAGCCTTTTCCCACCGCAGATACGTGTCTCTGAACTTCAAAACCAGATTTTCATTCTTAATTATGGATGATGCTGAACTTCTAAATTCCTCTGCAGATATCCGATGTGCTTCAAAAACCTCAGCAGCAGCAACCAAACCCATACCCACCTTAAGTTCGTGACCACAAAGTGAGGCCTCAAATCCTGCACATATTTTGAGAAAAATAAAAATTTAGTTGCCTAAAATAAGCCAAACTAATTTGAAGCGCAGTTTTTAGTTCTTACTCAAAGCAGAATGACATTGGTCCTCGTCAATGGAAGTTACAATTTGAGGTTCAGTGAGTTCAGTTTTCTTACTGCCATCTTCAATTGCAGGAGTTCGTTCACTATCATCTACCTGATCATTTGTTACCGACTCTCCAACACGTTCATCATTACATTCAATAACATCTTTAGTGCCAGAATGACTGTCAGAACCAGTGTCAACGTTCACTGATGCATCTCTATCAACCACTTGAGGTTCTACTTTTAATTCTGGAGAACTATGGTCATCCAAGGAAGAAGGCGCACTAAGGGGAGATAACTTGTCACTTTTTCTACATTGTTCGATGTTTCCTTGTTTATTTTCATCAGTAATTGAACCATTTGCAATGCATTTCTCTGCAATATATCGAACCTCCAGTGAAGAACCTACATCTTGTATATCAACCTGAATGTTTTCGTCTTTATTCTCATCAGTAATTGAAATATGTGCATTAGATTCCTCTGCTGAATTTTGAACCTCCAATGAAGAATCCACATCTTGTAAATCATCGTTTCCAGCCTGCTGAGTAAACTCACGTAATTCCAAACAACTTTTGAAGACACTCTCTCTCTTCATACAAGATACAGCCTCTTCTGAATCAGTTTGCAAAAGATGATTTTCTTGATTTTCAATCACTAAGGTTTCCTCAGTGCTACAATTAATTTCCTCCTGTCTTTGAGCTTCCAACAAGAGCCCGGAAGTATCATCATCTACCTTAGTGTCATAACTACTAGGAGCATCCAGTGGAGTAGCATAATCAGCAGTCCAAGCATTTTCATCAGAAATAAGTTCCCCATTGCCCTCAAAGAAGTCAGTCTCTTCACCTGGGCCTAGATGAAATTGAGGATTTTTTAACTGAACATTGTCCTCATTCTGCTCCGATTCTGAGATAGGGGCCGTCAATACATGACCATCAACACTGACCAAAACCACCTCTGGATGGGAGCCCTGTGTGTCCATAAAATTATCCGCATCTAGATTCTCATATCTTGTAGAATCATATTCCGAAACATCAAGTGAACCTTCAAAAGATGATTGATCATCTGGGAACTCATAAAACCTCCTATCGACATCAGATTCTGCCCTTTGAAGTTGTGACAAAACCGAGGAATGGCCTTCACCAGTAAGATACCGCACCCCTGAATCAGATATGCTATGATCAAATCTGTGACCAACTCTATCATCCATGCTCAGATAACTATTATTTTTTTTATCAATTTCGACACCACCGTTTTCTTGACTAGACTCAGAGTTATCAGCAGTCCCATTTGACTTTATTCCTTTATCACCACCATCATCATCCACCTCTTTTACAAAATAAGCCTCCCCCGAATTGTCAAGATACATGTGGAAGTGTGCTTCAACCCCATTGACGTTTATCCGAACAACCTTTTCAGCACCTTTGAGCACACCTTGAAACTTACCAAAGCGAACATACCACGGCGTGCAGCGGAACGTGCCATCTTGCTGCTGAACAACAATGACATCAACCGCCCCACCAAATGGATGAAAAGGGGTCGCAACTGAATAGACACCTTGGGTTATCAAGCTTCCAACTTTGCCCACCACATTCATTCTTGGGCAGCAACCAATGACCAAATCTTTTGGGAGGCCCGAAACTCAGACCTCAAATTTCTTGAGTCTGATCGTGCTTTGTTAAAATCGCAACAGGTTGATACAACCATATACTTAAATTACTCACCAACCCACCTAACCCAAGATTATCCTAATTTCTTGTTTTTGTTTCCCAGTGATTTCAAATTCTTGTTCAAAAACAGCACTGCATGGCACTCGACAAAATTAACAAACGGAATGATGATTAAGGTGATGAAATTCGAGCAACTCAATTTCAAGTCACAATTTCAACGTTTGAAAATAGCAAAAACTAGTTCAAGAAAGAAGAAGAAAAAGGCAGCGAGACTTACAGATTGAGAAACCAATAAGAGAGCTGAAAAAAAATTAAAGACGATTTGCGTTGTTTTAGCAACAAGGTTTCTTGAGATTCTTGCAGTGCGTTGAATGCTGTTGGGTTTTTTTCCTGGGGGTTTCCAACTGAAGACTTTTTTTTATTGGGTTTATTTATTTGTTTTGATGAATGAATGGATAAAGAGAGAAAAATCAGGTATTAGAAGTTTGAACAGTAACTACAAAGCAGAGCAATAAATAAATCGTGCCAACCCAGATTACGAACCGTGTGAGGGCTCTTCCGCCATTTCATACTAGTTAGTTGCCGTTGGAAATCACAAGTGTTTTTCACGACAATTTTATGTTTATATCCAGATCATGTTAGGAAACAAATTTCGTGTAAGAACTTCTAAGAACTAGAACTGTCTCGTCTTTAACGATCCCTACAATATTTCTGTGACAAAAATTAAATAAAATAAAAATTTATTTATTATTTATGAAATAAAATTTCTGAATTTAAAATGTATAAAAAACCAATTTAATAGAGTATATCGTGGTTCAATGTGTAAAAGTAAATTAAAATTAAATATTTTAGTGTTATAATCACAAGGAGTCCTTTTATACAAATGTTAGAAGATCCATGATCATGATGCAATGAAGAATAAAATTAATGGGCCAAAAGAGGGAAAAAAGGCCGTATTGGGCTTGAATAAGAACAGTAATTGTTTGTTGAAGGCCCATGGAATGTTGGCTCTGCGTAGGTGGCAAGTCATCGTCGTGAAGAAGGAGTTCAGAAGCAGATTCAGATCTATGAATATGATAATATGTTGAGATCGAATTTGCACACATTCTGAACCCAAACCAGAGCAATGGCCATGGCCGAAATGCGAACGGTATTCTTGCTGCTCATCCTCTTCTTCCTCCTCTCCCCCTCCACGGCGGAGATAAAGTTCCTCACCATAAGATCCGACACCCGCCCCATGATCCTGTTCGAGAAATTCGGGTTCACGCACAAAGGCCATGTGTCCATCGCAGTGTCCTCGGTGTCCGTGGGCGTGCTCTCCTCGGCGGTGCAACCGGAATCGTCGCGGTTGGGATTCTTCCTCCTGAACGAAGAGTCTCTCCTCCAAGTGCTGATGGAGATCCAACAGAACCCTTCCTTCTGCGTCCTCGACTCCCACTACATCCTCCGCCTCTTCACATTCCGCGACCTCTCCCCTCCCCCCTTGGCCTCCTTCAACCGCTCATACCCGGTCACCTCCCCCAACGAGTATAGCCTCTTCTTCGCCAACTGCGCACCGGAAACCTCGGTCACCATGGTCGTCCACACCGAGGTCTACAATCTCGACTCCGACGCTTCCCGCGACTTCCTCTCCGCCGGTCAGACCCAGCTCCCCTCCCTCTTCTTCCTCTTCTCCATAATCTACTTCGCATTCTTCGTCTTCTGGCTCTACATCTGCTACACCAACAGCCGCTCCGTTCACCGCATTCACATCCTCATGGCTCTCTTGCTCCTCATGAAGGCCTTGAATCTAATCTGCGCCGCCGAGGACAAGCATTACGTGAAAGTCACCGGCCTCCCTCATGGCTGGGACGTGTTGTTTTATATATTTCAGTTCATCCGCGTCGTTTTGCTCTTCACCGTCATCGTTTTGATAGGGACCGGATGGTCTTTTCTCAAACCCTTTTTGCAGGACAGGGAGAAGAAGGTCTTGATGATTGTGATCCCGCTTCAGGTTCTGGCTAACTTGGCTTCCGTTGTGATTGGGGAAACCGGGCCTTTTATCAAAGACTGGGTTACTTGGAACCAGGTGTTTTTGCTTGTGGATATTATCTGCTGTTGTGCTATTATTTTCCCCATTGTTTGGTCTATAAGGTCTCTGAGAGAGACCTCCAAAACCGATGGGAAGGCTTCGAGGAATTTGGCCAAGTTAACACTTTTCAGACAATTTTATATTGTTGTTATTGGCTACTTGTATTTCACCAGAATAGTGGTGTTTGCTTTGAGGACTATTGCGGCTTATAAGTACCAATGGGTGAGCAATGCTGCGGAGGAAACTGCTAGTCTTGCGTTTTATGTTGTCATGTTCTACATGTTTAGACCTGTGGAGAAGAATGAGTACTTTGTGCTTGATGAGGAGGAGGAGGAGGCTGCGGAGATTGCTCTCAAGGATGAAGAGTTTGAGCTTTGAAGATCTTGTTTATGGAATGCTTACCCTTTTCTCCTTTGTTTTACTATACCCCTTTAAACCTTCTGCTGCTAGAGAAGTGTCCACAGGGGAATACTGCCTCTATATTTAGCTTCTTTTTTTCTTGGTTAGCTTTTTGATGATGATGATGATGATGATGAATTCCGCGGCATAGAAAAAGGTTTTCCACTTTCCTTTTGTCCATTTCAAGCTATATGTCATTTTGAGAAGTTGTACCGGTGAGATCTTCTATTGATCGATCATTCTTGGATTTCTTCCTTCAGATTTGGCGGCAACAACAGGTGCTCTGTACATTTCTCAATTCATTCATTAGTTTCTTACTTTATCCAAATTGTTCCTAGTCGTATAATACTGTTGCTTTACTTTATATTACTCATTTGTGTGCAATTCCTTTCATAATTCCTATTGCTTTTTTATTTAGTTTTGCTATACAAAGACCCTGATTAGAGAATATTGGACAAATTTTTCAAAAAAATTACTTGAAGGAGAAGAAAACAAGAAGGAAAAATTCATCGACTAACTGATGTGCCTTACTTATGATGTAGTCTAGAATAATAAAGCAATTATGCTTCTTTAGTTGGTGACTGTGCTATTGAATAGAGCATTTTTTGAATTGCCTGTGGATAGTTCCATAATATTACCAGTTGTTCTTTTTTGAAGGAGTCATTTAGGTCTAATTGGTTGATCGTTGACAGCTTGTGGAAATTGGGTGGTTTCGGTTGGTAGATAATAATTATCGCACACCAATGTTTCTAGCTCCCAAGTATCTATGTATAATAATGTGTTAACAGGATAACCTACTTCGAATGCTTTCAGTTAATAGTGTGTCTATAAGCCCATTTAGGAGTTTCTAGTTAGTTTGAACTTCAATTTTGATGTGCAATTTATTTTGTGCGAGATTATTTGAAAAAAAAATGAAAAAAATAGAAAGCAAAAGTGATAAAAAAAAATTGCCATTTGTTTAGAGACTTTTTAGACACCTTTGAAAGGGACAAACGAGACTAATAATTCTAGGGCGATCACCTTAGCAAGTGGTCCACTATACACCACCATTCATAAATAATAGCCATTGAACTGAATCAGGATCATGCAACGTGGATTATGTGGTACAAGTGGTTTTTTTTTTTTTTTCTAATGTAACTATATTAAAAAATGTTTAAAAGAGTATTTCAATTTTATTAAAATGGTTACGATACGTGGTAGAGTAAATAAGCACAAATACATATATTGTTCATTTTATCTAGTTTTAAATATTTAAATTGTTTTTAAGCTTAAGAAAATATCTATAATTTTACCGGCATGCTTGAGATAATACCTAAAATTTGAAAAGAAAAAAAAAAAAAAAAAGTTATTAAAAAAAAAAAAAATTATAATTTTTATTTATAAAAAAATTTAT
>Ga0214544_1001511_pt1 | contig 48508 bp, 23 predicted proteins | sample CNSS3metaG_FD_160074 | JGI IMG/M metagenome (GOLD analysis project Ga0214544, IMG submission 160074) | Root nodule microbial communities from cowpea collected in UCLA plant growth center, Los Angeles, California, USA - CNSS3 | ecosystem: Host-associated > Plants > Roots > Nodule | place: USA...
TCGAACCCTCGCCTAGGCGAAGGGGGGGGGGGCTCGCCTGAGCGAGCACGTCTCGCCTGAGCGAAACCCTTCAGCCTGAGCGAGGGGTTGGGCGAGGCAGTACGCTGTTTGGGTGCTTGTTTATTTTTGGATGATTGATTTTGATTTGGGTGTGAATTGTATGATGAGGAACATGTATATAATGGAGTATTATGCGTGCTTGGCATGAATCACGAATTGTGTATGACAGGTTGGGTATGTTATTGGCATGTGAAATGTATGAGAGGTTTGGAACTAAAGGAAAACGTTATTGATATGAGATGAGGCCCTAGATTCATGGGGTGGTGATGATCAGATGTATGGATCCAAAATGTGATGTGTATGAGGAATAAATCTCAGGGAAGGGTATGGAATTGCAAACATGATCTTTGATGCTCTCCTACTGCTGTTTTATGAATGTTGGTCCGTGTCAGCGTGTAATTCCTTGGGGTCTCTAGGTGAGATCTCCGGGGTTACGCTTCAGTGGTCGGGACGTAATCCCATGGCCCTGTTAGTGGGTGTCCATGGTGGTGCCCCATCTGTATAACCAAGTAAGGATTCAAGGTAAGGACTGTATCCTGACACTCTAAGGGGCCAGTTAGTCTCACTTAGAGCGGACTGACTCCTGTGGTGAGAGTAGCAGGAGGCCCGAAATTCATTAAGGGCTAACCTTGTGGTGAGGGAGATTTGATTCATCGTAACATTTGTAACACATAGCTCGGGGATGAGCAGCTCAGGTTCGAGCAGAGGTATCCACCACAAGTGCAAGCATCCGCTGAATCCGACTAAGTTATACGTATCCGGATGAGTCGAGTCGAGTCGTAGTGTATTGAATGAAGAGTCATAACATGTTTGGTTGTTATATGGATATGAGATGATGAAAATATATTTAACTGTATGATGAATATGTGTTGGCTCTAGCTTACCCGTTTTGTTGCATGGTTGTGTTGTATGTGGCTGTTCTTCCTTGCGATGATCATCAACTTGGTTGATGGGAGCAGATGGGCGAGGTTCTCGTGGTCAACAAGGGAACGGCGATTCCGCTACCTAGCCATCTGGGCTGTACCTTATACTTCTTTCTGTCATGTTTCTTTAGGGCTATGGCCCTTGTACTCGTGGTTATTAGATTGTAAACTTCTAGTTGAACAGTTTTCTGCTTTTGTTGGCATCGTGGTGTGCCTAGTTTTGTAGGGGTGATGTTGGAAACCCCAGGACTGCGTGGTTATACTATCTTATGTGTGGCATTTCCTTTAATTGCGTTTATAAATTAAATGGGACGTTACATAACCATTTATTTAATGAAAATGATAAACGAATATAAAATTAAATTTAACTGTTTAATAGGGAAGATAGATAAATAATCTACAAAAAAAAAGTTAATTTATATTTGAATGGTATAAGGAGAATTCTTCAAAGTCTTATTAAGCATCACTGTAAATTTTGTTATTTCAGAACTGACACCCGAAATACATAAATCATCTTATTATCTAAGAAATTTATTTCATGTTGTTAGAAGTCCCACATCGACTAGAGATAAGACCAATTCACAATATATAAGTGGATCTAATTTTCATCTTACAAGTCATTTTTGTGGGATTGAGTTAGACTTAAAGCATATTTCCAATACATGTTAAATCATTCAAATTGAGTATTGTTTTAAAATTTTATATATATGTGTGTGTGTGTGCATATGCATGTTATTTTACATATCTTCACAATATCATAATAGTTGGTCACAAACAAAATATTTGTTCACATGTGATAACATTCATGATGGTCTATGAAACAAACCAATAGCAGCAAGAATTTTTGAGCAAATGATTCACAACTTTGGACTCGATCATCTTAATGATATAAGTTTATACGAAGGAAGAGGGATTGTATTAAAGAATACAAAATGATATACTTTTTTCCCTTTCCTAAGTTTTTATTCCTAAGGATTTTTCCTAATCGTTCATTGATTTGATAAGAGTTACTCATATGATTAATATTTATATGATTCATTACTTTTTATGTAAATATTTATTTTGTATTAACTATTTTTGATTTGTGTTCTTTTGTATTATTTATGAATTACATGTTGTGTCTGTACATAAAACTCTTCCTATCAAAATAACACACACAAAAAATTGTTCATCATTCTCTAATTCTCTAATTTTCCTTTTCTTCTTCTCTTTAATTCCTAAATTAAATACAATGTTTATAATCACCTTTACGTAACGACAGTGAACACTTATTTTCTCAATTCAAAAAATTGAAATTTACCTTTCATTTCGATTCCGATCAGAATTTGAAGTCACACGAAATTCAAAGTTTTTGCTTATCCAATCAAAACCAACAATTGCATATAATTGGTTCATGAAGCAAAACCATACCATGCGTGCCAGGAACGTGATGCTTTTCCAAGTTCAAAGCATTCAAAACTTGGAAAACTTTTCGATCTAATGTAAACATAAAATGCGGCTTTCCTATTCATGTTAATCAAAGTTTTCGATTCAACTTCAATGCACACCGGAAAAAGAAAAATTTGGAATTGAACCTCCAAAAACACATATTTAATCCGATTAATAAAACATAAAAGGAAAAATTAATATTTATACACAAATCATACAACGCAAACTTTTATGGTGCATCAAAAGAGTAACTCATGCACCCAATTTGATAAAAATTAATTAAAAATTAAAATCCTTAAATTTCATAATTAAGTTTCTATAATTGAGAAATACATAATTATATTATTAAAAGAGTTTAAAATGTATTTTGATATATTGTAAAGTTCTATTAATAAATGTTTTTATTTCTTTTTTTACTTCCTTTAATAACGTTCTTGATGATATAAAATTATCTGATGCAGAGTTTTTTCATGTCAAAATCACTTATCTTTCATCATAACATCACTCTTTTTTCATTGTTTTACGGAAACAATATAAAGTGTGAAAAGTGAGAGAATTAATTTAATAAATTTAAAATAATTTTCAAACTTTAACACAATTATATTCTAATAATCATCACATTAAAATCTTTATATTAAAATTATATTTTAAATTACATGAACCAAATACTAAATTGATATAATTTAACATCCTCCTAATTTATTCATGTAATTATTTGAAAATCCAATACTAAACTTGACTTGTGTGAATATGCATCTCCACAATCAATCATTAAAAGTATTATCTCTTTTATGTTTGAATGTATTGTCTAAAGCATATTTTATTAATATTATGAAAAATACTTCCTAAAATATATTTTATTTTCTTAGTATTATAAAAATTTCTGCAACATGAAACGGAAAGTAAAGAAAAGGATAAGCATGTTACTTTAAATATAAGATGTAAAAGTGGGGTGCATTTAGCGAAAAGAGATGTGTAAACAGCAAGAACCTAAAACAGTAAACGCGCTAATGAATAATGATCCATGTTTGGAGGAAAATGTTGGTTAAAGAAACTCTTGAACAGGTAAAAAATGTTTGAAAAAATTGGCAGAATATGTTAAATTAAAATTTTAGTCTTCATTTATCTCTTCTCGCGATTTAAGTTATCATGTTTTAAAAAATCCACAACTTTGGTCAAATTCACGATTTTACATAGACTTTATTTTTATTTTTCATCCAAATTAACTCTAGACATAACATATTTATTTAAGATGTCATAAAGAAATACTTTAATTAAAAATACACATATAAAAATAATGATTAAACAAAAATTGTGAATTCCTTAAAATAAACAAATTAAAAAATCAAAACAAAAAAAAAAAAAAAAGAAGAAGCCGAAATCACGTATCAAGTCAAGAATTAAAAGGAACAAGTGTAATTTAGCTAAAAAAATGTATTAGGAACCGAAAAATTAACCATTATAATTCCCTTTCAACCTTCCACCACAATTGATAAGTTTTGAGGATATTTGGTAGAAAGTGAAGAGAGAGTAACATATAATGCACATTTGTTGTTGATGTAATTTATTAATTCTTAGGAAAAAATGGGTTTGGTTTGATGAGTTGCATGTGATGCATGTCACCTAATTAAGATTGCTCCTTATAAATGATGTGATAATAATAATTTTCACTTTTTATGTACTTAGTTGTTATTAATTGATATATTAAATTGGTTTGGTTAAAGACTTTTATCAAAATGCATATATTATTATTATTATTATTATTATTATTATAAAGTCCCTTTTCTTGTTGTTAATATAAGATGAAATTCTGAAATGAATGAGATGCTATGTGTCGGCAAAGAAATTCTGAAATGAACATATAACACTAATACGTTTTGTTCTTGTTAAGGTCTAATCATTATTATCTTAGAAACTAATAATAATAATTGAAGAGGAAATGATAAATAATTATGAAAAAAGGGTATAGTTATGAGCACTAGGTGACATTAGGAAAATTGTAATTAAAGTCCCTTTTGAATTTCTTAATCAAATGGTGAACATCAAAGTGATGTTTTGTACACGAAATTTCAAAAGCAAATTGACCAACTCCGATAATAGGATAACATAAACCAAGAAGGAATCCACACATTTTATACTCGTCCAAATTCTATTGAATGATTAGTCCTTGTAACGTTGTTTATTGCACAATGCTCTTTAACACTGCTTTATTTATAAAGCTATTTTGTCCTGTTGTGTAATTATATATAATATGGTTGATTCTATCCTATCAAATATGAGGTGGGGCAGATAGCAATATGTAATATAGTAATATTAACATACATGATTATGTGTCTTTGTAGTCTTTGAGAAATAAAATTATTCTTTAATGGCCATAGCCTTAGGTGTTTTTAATTTGTAGAGACTCTGGTGGCATATCTAACCTAGGAGTATTATAGTTTATATTTTTTAAGGATTTTTTTATATGAACATATAGATGTTATATCATAAAAGTGTTAAATTTAATATTTTAATTTTTTTAAAGATTCTGAATATTGAAAATGAGTTTGAGATACATTTGATACGAGTAATATTCTCATCAGTGCAATAAGCCGATTATTTTCATTATTCTGACTCAGTTTTATAACTGAGACGTATTTGGTTGAGGTCAAAAGAGGGTGTCTTTTGGTCTCGGTTATTACCCGAGATCATAGAAACACTTTTTTATCTCGGTTGTAGAGAGACCGGAACTATAGAAACATTTTTCTGCCTTTGAAAACTGAAGCCATAGGTAAAAAACATTTTTAATTAATTAAAAAATTTTGCAGAGGCTTTGACTTCGATTATGGTAAGTGCTATTTTTTTTATAAGATGTATAATTGATCTCTTTCATATTTCTATTTGTGTATACATTAATCTTGTTATAAGATTTGTTACTTATTTTGGAATCTCCAAAAAAAAAAAATTGACAATGAGAATATTTTAATTCATTAATTAAAGTTCTTTTTTATTTTGTTATTGAAGTATAGGTCCAAATTAATGTCTAACTTTTCGTAGAGATGTACAACTCTCAAGTTATATACTTCAAGTTTTGTTAATTAGAGGCGATTTTATAATTTTTCAAGTTTTGTTAACTTTATCTTTTGGTAATTATGAAATCTGTATAATTAAGTTAACTTTTTGAGCCATAAAAATTATAAAAAATGAAAATATTATAACACTTAACTATTTCTTTAACTGAATATGTTATTCATTTTTATTTTATCATTTATCATTTTTTATTTATTTTCCTTTTCACATATCTTTCATATTATATTTTATTTTTATACCCAAAAAGTTAAAATTCGCAATTAAAATGAAACACAAAAAAAAGCATGAGACTATTCGAATTTTATATCTTCATATTTGGAGCAATATCATGTGAATAGGTATCAGATATCTCTCTCATATTTGTATTTACACAAAAATTATATTTACAGTATCACAAGTTATCTACCTTTAAAAAGATGAATACACTTCTATAGATATATTACTTTTATATAAATTTTCCAAAATAACAACAAATCTTTCAATATCATCATTTGGCTTGTTTTACTTATACTTTGTAGCTTCTGATGTTTTCACAAACAAATCAACTTTGCTCTTTCATAACGTATCTTCCTCTTTCATAAATTTTGTTGTTGTTTTGTAAAACAAAATGTAATTCATATGAATAATTCGTAAGCAAACAAAAACACAAATATTAAAATTATATATATATATATATATATATATATATATATATTAATCCAAAATTTTAAAACGTATATACGACTTTCTTATATTAATATTTTATTTAATATAAAATTTTAAAATTATTTAAAATTCTTATAACTTAATTTTCTTAATTTATTATTAAGTAGACATAGAATCAATTTATAGAATATAAATGAAAACAATTTTTAACCTAAATTAATTTTGTGAAAATTACTTAAATTTAGGTTTATTTAGTAATTTGCTTCTTATATTTAGACCTTTGGTTTTGGGTTCTTATATTTACTTTTTACTCATTTAAGATCTTAATTTTATAAAATAAGTCAATATGCTTACATTTAAATCATTTAAATCTTATATTTAATGTTGGTCTTTAAATTGACACTAATTAATGTAACACCCCTCTTATCAAGAGGGTCATGTCAGGTCTACAGCCCAATACACCTCAACCCCTCGTCCCAAGTGTTCCTCCACTTCGCAAGGCAGGTTGTTGTTAGTGGGTATCGAACCCCCAACCTGACCTTTAACACCCTCTCAACAAGAGAGATGTCACCAGGTTGGGAGTTCGATACTCACTGACAACAACCTGCCATGCGAAGTGGGGGGACACTTGGGGCGAGGGGTTGGGATGTATTGGGCTGCAGACCTGACATGGCCCTCTTGCTAAGAGGGGTGTTACATCTCTCTTGTTGAGAGGGTGTTAAAGGTCAGGTTGGGGGTTCGATACCCACTGACAACAACCTGCCTTGCGAAGTGGGGGGACACTTGGGGCGAGGGATTGGGGTGTATTGGGCTGCAGACCTGACATTACCCTCTTGATAAGAGGGGTGTTACAATTAACATCGTTTGAAAGTGTTAAATGTTCAAATTTAGGTTTTTCATATGTTAAAATACAGGTCATTTTTTATCTTAGAATCTTCCTGATTTTGACTTATGAAAGTAAAAGATGATCTAAATTTTTACACGTGACAAACTCAAATTTTGAAACGTCACACCTCTAATCGATTTCAAATAACGTTACCATCGTAAATAAATTAGTAGTTTTCATGCAATAACAATTCATTAGAGAAAACTACTTTAGGATCTTAAGATTTATGATTCTCACACATTCACATACATAAATCATAATAAGATATATTAATCTTGATTCATGAGAGATCCAATAAAAATGCATTTCTTTGTCTTTGTTTCTCCTTTGACACTCTCTCTCTTGATGACTTATTGTGAGAGAACCTTATCGGTTATAGAGAGAACCCTAACTACTATTTTATAAGCCAACGTCAATCAAGTTTGGCTAAACTTTATTTTATTTTATTACAACATCCCATAATAACTAATCAGTTATTATATTTTATTAAATCACAATAGGACCTATCATAATATTTCAGATGAGTCATAAAATATAATTAATTAGTCAATTAATTATAACAAACACAAATTTAAAAGAATGAATTAAAGTTTTTTTTTTCTACAAAACAAGAAACTCAATTTAAAAAAAAAAACTCAATTGATTAAACCCTATTCATAATATTATTCTTTATAATATTGTTGTTTTGTTTCATTGTAGGAAGTGATTTTGCATCAGCTGAATAACTTGTTTAGCAACATTTCTTATTCATGAAACTGAGTACGACAAGAAACCATTACAAAAGTGTTCTAAAGAGGTTTCTCATCTTCCCAAACTTCATATCTAAATCTTATTTTATTAGAGATGCCATGAATTGGTCCCCTCTCTCAGAATAGTGTCTGAAACTTTTCTTTTACTTTTTTTATTTTTGCAGATAGCATATGGTTTGAGAACCCTTTTAAAGACATAGCAGGTAGAAAAGGGGCATCCAATGCCTAAAAGGAAGTGGTTGCAATTAGGTCACCCACTATTTTATTAATAAATAAACTTTCTTCTACTATTTGTTAAACAATGTGAAGTTAACTCAATAACAAGTTTCACTCAACTGATAATTTTTTTTTATTCATATTTAGAGTAGAACAATGTAAGACTAAAATGATTATTAAACATGGTTGCATAACATTTTTATATCGTATTTAAAAAGTTAAATTATACCTATGTTTTTATAATGTTTTTATGTCTCCATGTTTATATTCTTTACGTGGCACTTTGTACTGATGTTATAATACTTTGTTAATAACACGTGTTGACATTATTATTTTTAATTATAAATAATGAAAAATTGCATAACAAGATTTTAGCCTTTTTTTAATACGAAATAAGATTATAACTTTCTAATTGTAACACCATATCTTATATGATATCTGTTTACATTATTAACAGCCCCATCTTATTAATAGAATATATAACTAAAAAAATAATTACACACTTAATCACCACTTTTAATGCTTAATTCATTCATCTATTAAAAATTATAATTATATTAATGTAATATATATATATATATATATATATATATATTATTTATTAATTGTATATTTTTATTATATCTAAATTTCAACTAATTGGAATAACACATTTTTTATAGACCCACCAATCCAAAAAACAATTAAAAAAGCACATTTGGAAAAGTGGACATTTTAAACCAAGATATGAATCAGAGAGATGATATAATTCTTGCAAAAATGATTTTTTGATAAATATTTTGTTTGGCTTAATAGAGTAATCTTTTATTTTTTTTATGAAAGTTTCAAAAATAAAACAATAAAATTTTAGGATTTTTTTTATCAAAAATAATTATTTTTATCAAAGTTTATCAAATAAAATTTTGTTAAACTATCATTTTATATTAGAATAATATTTTGATATTCTCTGCATCATGAGAGTGAGTGAATAAGTTAGAGTAAGAAAAAGGACTAGAGTGTAGTTTTGAAGGTATCTCACATCTCTTTCTTACTTCATAATATATAATAAGTTGCACCTAATTAGGTTTAGTAATGATGTATTAGATGTAGCATTAGATTCCATGCTTGTGGTCCCAAAGATTTGACCCTCACACCTTTTCTCATAACCCAAAGCACAAAAACTATTCATGCTTCCAAATGATTCCATAACTCTCATACAACATCTACATGTAAAAACAAAATTTTAAGTCACATATTGTTTTATTGTTTCTTAACACTATAAATATTCAATCAGCTTTTTGTTTTTGACTAACTTTCAACCATGAATGCATCCCATAAAATACAATTACAAAGGAATCAAAATTGTACAACCTTTTTTTTTTATGCAAATATTATTTAATTATGAATTATTGTATATATTTTTTTTCTTAACACATTTTTCCATCTAAGTTAACTAGAGATTAATTTTTTACGTTTGAGTAAAAATTAAAAGAAAACAAAAATCTTAAAAATGATGTGGAGGAAAATAAATCCACACAACTTAAATTAAAAAGATGACAAAATGACTTTATATTCATTAATTATGAAAAGCATGGTTAACATTAATTGAAGTGTGCATGCTATTTTGTCTTGTGGAGGCATGAATGGGACAATAAATCACCGTTGAAGTTTGTAGGGGAAAAAGGAGATGTGGGCCCAACTGGGTATTTGTAGGCCCAATTTCTCCTCACATGTTGCATACACCCAAAATTAACCTTCATGCCTCACACCCATAAAAACCACGTTAAGAGATGCTTCTCCTGGAGAAGCATATAAGTTTGTGGTAGTTGTGAGTTTAGTTTGGTGTTGGAGTGATTTTAGTGTGGTGGTGGTTGTAGTGTTGGTAGTGGTGGTGGTGGTAGTGGTAGTAGTGATTGTAGGATGTTAATGGTGGTTTTAATTTGGTGGAGGTGGTGATGGTAATGGTAATGGTGGTGAATGTTTATAAAATTAGAATGTGAGACTAAATTGAACAAATTTAACTAAAATAGAAAATAAATTAACAAATTTAATTAAAATATGAATTTATTTGAACAATATATAATTAGTAATAATATGAACAATATGTTGTGAAACAGAGGATATTTCAAAAGGGAAAAAGTGTCTAGAAACACGATCTTTGCATTTATCACAACAGTTTTGAACCAGTCAATGATGTGTTGTAAGTCTATTTTAGAGACCATGTTTTGATTCCTAATACCATCTAGGTTAATCCGTAATTGTGTTGCAAGCCTTGGTGCTTCAGTTTTGACTATTTCACAATCAGTTTTGATTTAGTCTTTAATTCACCATTTGCAAGCTCCTTTCCCATCTATAAATAGATGTCATTTGCCTCCTCCAAGACATACCACTTGAGCTTTCATTCTCTTCTCCTATATATTTTGTTCTCTTAGTTCTTCCTTCCTCTTATTATTTTGGGTCTAATTACTTACTTGTTTTAGAGTATCTTGCTAGTTCTGAGATTCTCGGAAGATCCGATAAGTTCCTGTTGTATCTTGGGAGACTTGCGGAACACACTGTGAATAAGTCTTTAAGGGTAATGATTTTACACGCTTCAGAAAGTACCCTTTTGGTTCGTGATGTATCAGATATTTACAACACAGTGTTACGTCATGTGAACAATGTCAAGCTGTACATTATGCCGTTATCGTTATCAATTTAAATAACGTTAACAAAAAAAGATAAAATTAAACATAATTTAATAAATCAAGGACCAAATTGAACGTGAAAACAAAAGATCAAATAGACTAAATTATATCAAAATAGAGACTAAATAGTATCTAAACCTAAGTTTTTATTAACAAAAACCTTAAATTCCACGTCAGTTTATTATGAGTATGAGGAAAATGTATATGTGAAAGATATTTAAGTTTTTATAAGCGAAAGATAAACAAGCAAACATAATTATTTAAGGTAAAATAAGATTTAGCACCGAAAGAAGATGTTCGAATTGCATACGTAGAAAGAAGCATAGTATTAGAATGGATGTTTTTGTTTGACATTAGCTTCAACACAAAATGATGTTTGGTTGTGAATTTCAACGAGACGCATAACTCGAGATGATGAATGAGGACAAAACAATGCAAAAAATAATTTGTGGTGACAAAGTTAAGGTAAAACGGTAATGAATAAAGTAAAAATAATTAAAATAAGTATCTTTTTGTATAATAATTGAGAACTAAAATGAAGACTTTATAAAGTTAAAATGTTAACGTGGCCCACATTAATAATATTAAGAAACAGTTTATTTTATAATTAGTGTTGTAGAGGAGTTAGTGGTTAGGTGTACTAAATGTTTCTATCTTAATCTAATTTCAATTTTGTTATTCTGCCACTTACCTATCAATTTTCCTTTCTTTTTATGTTAAAAATTTCAAAGATTAAATGTAAGATATTTATATCATAAGCTTTCTTTTAAAGTACACGTTTTTGTTTTTGTTTTTTCTTAGTTTTGAGAAAATGTAAAGCTGAAATGAATGGTCAATGATTGATTTGTGGGAAAATTTGTCTTTAATTATATTAAACTGAACTAAATTAATAATGGCATTTGACGGCTTAAGCACGCCATAATCACGAGTTAGAGTCAGAACTGGATTTAATTATACATATTTGAGCTTACTTCCAATCCATTATTATATTTATTACAGTTTTTTAAATGTAGTACATCGAATTAAAAAAATAATCATATATTCAAAATAATATTCTATGTGTTTATTTATTCTAGTTCTAATTTTGAACCAATGTTTTCTCTTACTTCTAAAACCATCAACTTGAATACTTTATAGTTTGAAAATTTTTAATATATAACTGTGTTTGGTTTCAAATAAGTAGGTGACACACCTCATCAAATTTTGAATATATATTTTTTTCTTTCTCTTTTCATCATTTTTTAAATCAAGCACGGAAATTAAATAAGATAATAATATTTTAATTTATTTATTTTTATTCACTTTTTGACTCATCATTTTAATTATCATTTAATTATTTATTTTGATTTTTTTAGTAAATTGATATAAAAGTGATTGGAATAATAAGTTTAAAATAAAAAAAAAAAGGATCCCAAAACGGCAATTATACTTTCTGCCAATCTCATAGCGTTAAGTTTAAAAAAGCAAAAATAATATTTTTAATTCAACGGAAAATTAAATGAGATCACAACTAAAATGTAAGAGATCAATGGGTACAGAAAATTAAAGAATAAAATTGTTGATAAATAAAATCAGAATACAAAAATTGCAAGAAAAAATAATCAAAACTACAGATTTTGTAAAATCTAGAAATCGAAATTATGTTCAATATATATATATATATATATATATATAATTTTAATTTGCTATTAACGCTATGTAAATGTGTTCATGTGTTCTATTTGGTATTTACGTGTCTATTTTAATGTTTGAATTAATTTTTTTATTACCATGATTATACTAATATTATGTAAAAATAAAAGTCACAAACATTCTGAAAATACCAATTGTCACGCAAACATTTGATGATCTTTTTACAATAAATTAAATTATCTGAATGTCACATCTTATTCTCTCTCTATTTATTGATGTCATGATATCTTATATTGTTACTTCTTTATATAAGTTGACTTTGCTTGATGTTTCCAAATTTGTCATTATTTTTTAATATTTTTTTATATTGTAACATTTTTTCCGTCTAAAATAAAGAAAAATAATTATATGATGCCGGGATAAATGTAATGTTTTATTAGGTGTTTAATTTCTCAACAAGTAAAATTAGAATCGGTCTCTGAGTATTTATTTTTATATAATATTTAAAGTTTTTTATTTTTACTTGATATGAAATTTAGATTATGGATTTTTAACAAAAATAAATACGAAGTTTGTATAAAATAATAAAATAAATATATGTAATACTATATTACTTAAAATAAATATTATTTTTTCCTTATTTTTTAGATCTTTTATTTATATTTATAAAAGTTAGTCATTGCAATAATAATAATTAATAGGTAAACAACGTCCATTTATTAAAACTATATAACAATTTAGTAACGAATAAGAATGTAATAAAATAATGAACATAAGAGATTTTGTTTCCACCGAAAGAGTTAAATTTTGCCACTTATTTATATATGAGCATAGAAGTATTTATTTTCTTTCAATTTATTCCATAATATTTTTTTTATAAGGTACCCTTGAATTTAAAATGGGTTATAATATTGTTATCATTACTATTATTATTTACAAATTGTACGTACAGTGATGTATGATTGGTTGTTCGTTCTAATTGTCTTTGGTGTGGCATTATTTCATGGCTTCGCTTTTAAACAAAATCATTTAACTTTAGAAACAAATAAATAAATAACACTTTTTTATACTCTTATTTGTTGTTTGATTTCATGATCTTGTCTTATGTAATCAATCACAGGCCTACCTCTAACAATTTCGGTTAAAAGTGACCTAAAATTCAATCTACTTCACTTTAATTATTACGCATTAATTATGAGTGTAAAATATCCTCATTAAATAACAACTCATGCTTAGTATAAAAAATATATTATTTTTATGAAATTAAAAGCTATAAATTTAAAAACAGCACATACTTTTCTAAAAATACAAATACAATAATAACTAAATAAACTGAAACATATTTTCTCGTTATTTTTAAAATAAAAGAGAAAAACTACCATTTGTATTTAGAGAGGTGTTACACTTTATTTTACACATGAAAGCTAAAACTAATTTGGAAGACATAATTTGTTTTTAATGTTTTTTTTTCTTAAAAATATATTTATTGGGTATTCCTTTTTCATTAATTTGTTTTTAATATTTTGTTCGTTGGTACATCACCATTCTGATACCTTCACTTTACTTCCTTTTTTGGACTAAGCAACACTATTAAAATCACAAACAATCAATTGATCTCTAACAAATTATCATCAATACAGAAATATTATTATTATTTTTACTTTATAATAAAACTAAGACATAAGAATCTAACTATTAAGCAATCTTAATATCTTCCTTTCTTCTCGTGAAAAATCAATAAGCGTAAACAATAGTTTATAATGAAAAAAAAAATGGTTATTCAACTTAATATATTACTTATTATATATTAATCTAAAAAAAAAAGTCTAAAAACGCCATATACGTAACTATAAAAAATGGGTTTCCTGTAAAATAAAAATCTTATCTTATATATTAATTTACAATTAAACAATAATATAAGAAAATCATATTGGCAGTATATCTTGCTTAACTTATTTATATACTTATTACATCGCAAAATAAAATAATTTGACATAAATATAATTTTAGTAAAAGTCAACAAAACAAAATTATACTTTCTCCTTATGATGAAAGAGATTAATTGCAATCTAAAATTTAACAAGTATAAAGGTTGAATGTACTAATAAAAATAAAATAATTATTAAACATGAAATTTTGTAATCTAAAAATAATATAATTTTTGTACAGAAAAAAATGATATAATTTTAAGACATATTATAGTGTATTATTTTTATGTTTATTTTGAAATGAGTAGAGACAAAAAAAAAGAAAAGAAAGAAAAGTGTGAACAGAAGAGTAGTTATGAAGCCAAATATGGATGTGAATGTGTGAGCAAGGCATCATCATCTGCAATGATGACTTTGATAGATGCTGAAATTGAAAACAGAACAGAAAAATGGTGACACCTCAAAAAGACTAACATTTTCTTCCGTAGAAATTTACAACACAAACACAAAAGCTCTGCGTATGGGCCCACACACCTCTACCATATACTGTCGCAACTCTCACGTATTCTTCTTCCTCTTCTGCCAAACAAGGACATCGACACCACCAACAACAACGTTGTAAAAGTTCTCCCTTTCACTTTCCCAAAATCGCATAATAACCCTCTCTCTCTTCTTTCTGTCACTTTTTCTCAGTCTTTAATGGCTGCCCGCATAAAAATTCCGCGTTAAACAATCGTGGGTCGGTGGAAGTTAGCATTTTTCTTATCTTTTTGGTTGTCAAAAAGATACCCACTGAGAAAAGTCTTGTTTTTTTTTTCTTCTTTGGGGTAAAACTTGCTAGCAGTTTCAACCCCAACCATTGTTCTGTTGTGAGATTAGATTGTATCTTACCAAGTCATTCTTTTTTCTTTCTTTATTTTTAACTGGGGCTGAGGGAGAGTTTTGGTGATGGAGATTGGGTTCTGTTTTGGTGTGGAGTTTCAGTGAAAATGCTGTGCAAGAGTTTGCAGAATAGTGGAAGTTTTGGGGGGACAACTCCATGGTGACGTGTTTTTGTTGTTAACTGTGGCTTGGATGCTTCTGCACTGTGGTGGTTCAGTGGCGGAAGAAGATAAATGCACTGTTGATTTTATTCATGATTCTCTTATGCAGCAATTATGGAGCTCTGCTTGAATCAGTGATTGTGGGATATGGATTTGACAGTTCTGGGGCCAAGATTTTGTGTGTTTGAAGCTTTTATATATTATCAAACTTTTTCAATACGTTTAATCATTCAACTTTCTTTTTCCTCTGTTGGAAGAAAGGGAGGATTCACTGAATAAGGGTGGCTAGGTGTCTCCATTCCCCCTCCCTTTTTTTTTTCCTTTACGGGAAGAGTGGACTGGAATTTTCAGCTTTTTTTGTAGAACCTGTTCTTCACTATGGTCCATGCATGAAGAAAGAAGGCATTGATACCTTTCCCTCCAAAGAAATCTTATATTGCTTCTGTGAGATTCACTCAGTTGAGAAACTTGTAGGAGTGAGAGTCTAAAAGAACCTGAATAATAGGTACTTATTTTCCTATAATTTTTTAAGTTTTTCTTACACGCCTTGAGCATTAAATCAAGTTGCATATTCTTCTGTTTCCACTGAAAACCCAGCTTTCTGTGCTGTAAGAGGAGTTCATGATTCAGATGATCAATCCTGTGACTCCGTTTCTTTTTCTTTGGCGAAACTGTGTGAGTGAGTTTAATCATGGTGAATAACATCCCTGAGAATTTGCTTTTAACTTAGCCGACACTGTTTTTCTCTTGTTAGGGAGTTGTGCTAGAGCCATCAATCAAGTCACGCAAGATTATAACTATGAGGAGTTTTGTATGAACATAGGCAACATAAGATCAATATTGCGTTATTAGCATCCTGAGAAAAGGAAAAAGAGGAAAGAAGGAAGTCAACTGTGGCAATCGTTATGGCTAAGAGGTCACAAAGATTCCCTGTGAATTATGAGAAAGACCAGTCAGGATGTATGTGGGGTTTTATTAGTATATTTGATTTTCGTCATGCTCGATTTACTCGGAAGTTGATAGCAGATAAGAGGCATGCAAGCAAGCATGCTTTTGGTAAGAAATTTTTTAACATCTAAATTTTTACTTCCAAAATTGATTTCTTTCCATTGTTTGTGTTTTATATATTCGTGGGGAGAGTTTCTAAATTCTATGTGCTAAATGTATAACAAAATGTACTTATGCTGAATAATTTGGAGGGTAAAAAATTGAATATCCTTCTGTGCAATTTTATATGTCTTTTCTACAGTTATGTTTGTTAACAAATCTTTCATCATAGTATGTTCTTTGTGTATAATTATCTTATCTTTCAGCTGTTCTGATTAGTGGAAAAAAATCATAATAGTACTTGGATTTCATTCTGTTTTCTGCAGGTGCGGCTGCACTTACCAAGAACAAGTTTGAAGTGCTGAGCAATTTGGATGAAAACTATGAAGGCAATTTTGTAAGTCTGTCTATCCACATGCATTTTCTCAAATCTTGTGTTTTTTTATTCTCTTGTTTTCAGCCTAAAAGTTGAAGTTTGATTACTTTAAAATTTGCAAAATTCTGAAGTAACACTAGGTTATCTGCAATTTGCTAACAGTATGTAACAGTATGTCTTGTGGTGGTATTGCTATATCATATGTTTCAGGACAGGGGAGAGAGTAAGAGACTAACACTGACAACTGATGCTGAAAAGCTTAGTGTGAAGAAACTTATAGAAGAAGAAATGATCACTGACCAAGATGAAATAAAGGATCAAGGTAACGCGGAAATGGAATCAAAGCAATCCAGATTAGGGTGTAACGACCCCCAGAAGAAAGATTCCAAAAGAAAGAAGAAATCTCGCAAGAAAAGCCATGATTTGAATTCAGATGCAACCTTGAAATCAGAGTTTTCACATAAGCAGCATTCAAGGGAGCAGTCAAAAGATACTATAGATTTGGAAAAAATAATGGATGATTTTTGTCATGTTGAAGCTGCTTGTTCCATGATGTTTGACAATGATGGCAAAATTGAAGCGCAGTCAAACCAAAAGAATGTTATGTCTGAAAACCTTGCTAATGCAATCCATGAATTTATGAACCAGATGAAATTGAATGGGAAAGATCTGCATGAAGATGGACAATTCCTCAGCTCACGTGAACTCATGGAAGCACTTCAGGTTATAAGTTCAGATAAGCAATTGTTCCTTAAACTTTTACAAGATCCAAATTCGCACTTGCTGAAGTACATTCAGGAGTTGGAAAATGCTCCAGGGAGAGATGGCAAAGAATGCAGTTCACTTACTGCCTCCAACCGCTCTGAACTAGAACTTGTTAGTCTAAAACAAACTAGGGAGAATACCAACCGAAAGCATCTTAACTTTTTCAGGAAAAGGGGGAAGTCTCAATCAAAAGATCTGACAAATGAAAATGGGAAAACTGAGTTTTCAAATAGAATTGTCATTCTGAAACCTGCACTAACAGGCATGCAAATTTCTGAAAGTGAAAACAACCTTGCCTCATTGCTAGATTCTCGTGATGTTGCCCCTTACAAAGGTCCTTCTGTGAGAGTTGGTTCTCATTTTTCTCTTACAGAGATAAAAAGGAAACTGAAACATGCCATGGGCAAGGAGAGGCATGGAAACCCTGAAGTAGTCCCACGAAAGCTCCCTGTTGAACGTCAAAATAAGTTGCAAAGAGGCAAATGCAAAGATAATGCTGGAATGAGATCTCCTAATAAAGATCATTTCTTCATTGAAAAGGTTGCAAGACCAATGTTTGATGTTATGAAGGGAAACAGGACTGATACATTGAAAGACTCTGAAGTGAACGCAGAACAAGAAAGTGGTATTCCCAAGTTAAGTGCTTCTAACTTATATGTTGAGGCAAGGAAACATTTATGTGAGATGCTAGATAATGGTGATGAAAACACAAACATTTCAAGCAGGCAGATTCCCAAAACCCTTGGGAGAATACTTTCCCTTCCTGAGTACAACTTTTCACCTGTAGAAAGTCCTGGAAGGGATTTGGAGCATCATTCTGTGACTGCACAGGCAGTATCTTCTCCCTCAGGAAAAACTAGGGAAGTTAGTGAGGATATTTGCTCCCCAGAACCAGCAATCACAGTTGGTTTTCCAGCTCAGGAAACTAACAATTCAGAAGATAAGTCATGCGTTTGTGATGAAATCTCTAATAATAAAGTACAAGAAATTAAGCCAGTGTCAAATTTCTCCAATGGGGTTGGTCCTGTTGATACATCTGAAGTCTGTTGTCCTATTAGAGATGAGACAGTCACCGAAGGTACAATGTTTAACTTCAAAAGCTGTAGATGCTGTGATAAAATTTCAGTTTGTATGCATGATTATGCATGCTTATCTACATTTTTTTTCACTTATCATTTCTGAACTTTGATGCAGATAATGTTGAATCTGCAGAAGAGAAATATGTATTGGAATCAGATCCAAATGGCTTCATCTTAGGAAAGGACCAGAAAATTGATATCTCAGAAACTCCTGATGGTGCAAGATGTTCTGGATGTTTGCATCAGGTAATGTCACTTCCTACATTATACTTTTACGTAAGCAATAGAAATGTAGTCAAAGTTTTATAATGTTTCCTAAAGTTTTCTTCCACGGCCCCTACATTTATTGAAAGTCTAAACTATCATTTGGTTCTTTTACAGGATGAGGATTTAACAGAAGAGAACCAACTATCATCTCTACCGTCGTCTCCTCACTCTTCTATTTCTAAGAAAAATGAAGAGCTAGAATGCAGGATAGAGTTATCTGGGAGACCGAGTCCTGTATCTGTTCTTGATACATCATTTTCAGATGATGACTCTGCACACTCCACATGTCAACCTGGTAAGCATTCCTGCTCTACAGCCTCACAGGGCATCTATGGCTATGTTCTTAGTAGTTAAAGCTATATCTTAAAAACAAGACCTAGAAACTTTTTGTTACAGTTGTTCTATGTATCCAAACTCTAAACTAGAAGTAGGAATGGAAACAGGATTCTGGTTGCCAGGGTTCCAGAAATGTACTCTTCCTCTATATAATAAAATGTTACCAGTAAAATAGAAATTTTCATATCAATTAATTAAATTTTATCCTTATATAATGTTATCAATGTCATTTCTTGTTTATTTAGAATATGGTAAAGTGATTAAAATATTACAAAAAGTTGAATTTCTTCTTATCTAATACTAGTTCTTTTATCTTATTATAAATTACAACAACAAAATTAATAACTTAAAATGTTTCTTTATCCTTCGAGTATTTTTATTTCATTTCTGAAGTAAAATAATCTTTACGCTGATATTACATCTTTTTTAGTTTGCTTAAAAGTATTAATAAAATATGAAAGTTATTCACATATTGGATGAGAAAAAATGCTAGTTGATCTAGAAATAGTCAGTCTCAGATATTTGTATGGTTTCACATTCTTGTCCCTTTTATTCCCTACATATGAACAAAGTTGGAACTGTTTTAGATTGATCCACTAACCCTTTTGTTTGTCATATTAATTTTACTTATTTTCAGTTAACTTGCCAGTACAACCTCTACATATTCAATTTGAAGAACACGAGTCTTCTTCACCTGCAGAACAATTTGACACAGGAAAATATAGTTTTGGAGAAAATGAATTGATATATGACTACATCAAAGTTGTCTTGCATGCCTCTGGTTTGACAAGAGATCAGTTGTTGGTGAAATGCCTTACCTCTGACAAAATACTAGATCCTTCCCTCTTTGATCAGATAGAGTTCTTCTCCAACCTTCTTTGCCATGATCAGAAGCTCCTATTTGACTCTATCAATGAGGTTCTGATGGAGGTTTGTCAACATTATTTTGGGGTCTCACCTTGTGTTTCATTAGTAAATCCTTGCATGATGCCAGCTCCAAGTATGAAAAGGCTTACTTTCAAGGTCTGGGAAGGAGTGTGCTGGCATGTCCTTCCCTTGCCCCCACCACGCACTTTAGAGCAAATTGTTAAGAAAGACATGGCAAGAAAGGGATCTTGGATGGACCTTGAACTAGATGCTGAAACAATTGGTTTTGAAATGGGGGAGGCCATTCTTACTGAACTGATGGAAGACACAATTTTGAGCCTTGTGAGTGAAAGTTCTGTGAGTTTTTAATTTCAGTTGAAGGACAATTACAGCAACTTCCACATGGAAAAGACTACTCACTGTCTTCTGATCATACAAAGTTTAAAGGAATTCCTATGTGTGAGGTGGAATAGGAATTGATTAACAAGAACACTGGAGAGTTTTAGAGTTCTTCAAAGCATACTTGGGACTTTGGTACTGTTTCTTTTCATCCTACTAGACTAATTTGATATTTCGTAATATATTGTGAATGAGGATAGTCAAATAAGGTTCATGATATATTGTGAATGAGTATACTCAAATAAGGAACAAGAAGTAAATGGGGAGCCATTGGCAGTTGCTTCTTGCAAAAGTGAAAAATCTAGGCTTGTTTACTATGACAGACAAAGCAACAGGTGTGACTCATATCACCCATGGAAGGGTCAAAGGTGTTTGATTGTAGATTTTGTAAAGTTTGATTTGCTGATCCCATTAGAAGGTGTGTTATAATTTTGTTTGTATCATCTTTTGTATATTTGCTTTTTGGTTAACCTATTGATTTCACGAAGTTATAAAATAATGTACACTCAGCTTTTTGTGGTTTGCAAGGGAACTGAGCAGAAATATGAACGACATGCGACAACAAAAAAAATTAGGAAGCTGTCTGAATTATTTTTGTTCTTGCTTTTGCATATTTTCTTTCCTTACTTCAGTCGATAGATTTAGCTTTAATATTTCATTAATATCAACCGAATTCACGCTTTAGACATATTAGACAAAAACTTAAATCTGTATCTCAACATGGCAAGTATAGTTCTATCAATTAATTAAAGTACATTGGGTATGAATACTGATACTTCCTTGGTCTTTCGCATATATTAGTGGTTTATGGGTTCCAAAATGTTTTGCAAATTGAGGGTTTTAATTACGAGGTACCAAAAAAAGTTCACACACACAGAAGACATAAATTCTTCACTGAAAGTAGTGTCAAATTACACGTAAAAGTATATGTGCTCAACTGTCAAAAGGTTAATCAAGAAAAAATATGTATTAAGCCAAAATTCACACCAATGAACACAGTAGATTTTGTGCACCAAGCAAGAACATTATGGACAATAAATTGAGGATACACTAATGTGTCTCCCCCAACAAAAGACATCAATTCTTCACTGAAAGTAGTAGTATCAGATTACACGTAAAAGTATATATGCTCAACTGTGAAAAGGTTAATAAAGAAAAATATGTATGAAGCCAAAATTCCAACAAGGCAAATGCAAAATGTGACACTTTACAGCTTTGCAGCAAAAAAGAACTCATCAGTGAATGTCACTTCTGCTTCTTATTTCGCAACATAGATGAGGTCAAAGGTGCCGTTGCCTTCCTCTTAGCAAACGCATTAGTTCTGCTATCTAAGTCCTCGCTGTTTTCATCGTCATCTAAATCATCTCTCGCAGTAGTGGCAGACTCCTTAGCAATATTGGCTGCTTTTCTTTTTTCAGCAGTTAATTTGGCATACAACTTCTTTTCAACAGGGTCATCGGAAGGAACAAATTTTGTTTGGCGTGAAACTTTTGCACCTAGACCAAGCCTATAAAGTCGTGTAATGATATAACATAAGCAATATCTGTCATGACAAACAAACAAGTGCATCATAACAGAAGCGATAGATTTGCTACTGACCCGGAAGGTCTACTCTCTAAATCCGCATTTGTTCTATGATCATCAGCATCTTTGCTCATATTATTTACCCATAACTCGGCCTGCCAATCAGAATGGTTGAAGTTTAAGTACAAGCACCAAACTAACAATATTCTGATATAAAACAAGAGGAGCAAATCGTTCAGAAAGATGAAATCACTAGTACATATAATAAGTTCCAGTCTTTAACCAAGCTACTTTACTAACTAGTCACACACACGTCTAAAAAATGTTCATTGTTGTCATTGTAAGGTAATAATCTGCATGAATGAACATTAATACTGCATAAAACGATTTGACAACCACAAATTACAAATCGCAAGAGGCGTAAAAATTGCTTACCAATTTCAATGCCTTGTCCAACTTAACAATTTGGGGAACACCAGTTTTCTTGGATGTTTCTGTGACACTCATTTCAAGCTCTTGTCCCCTGTTTAATCGAAAAGAACGAATTAAGATACACTCATACTACCATATTTTAAATATTTGAAAACATGATATTTTTCTTAAAAAATTCTTATAAACATATGCTTTCTATTCTGACACTGATATTTGAGCCACTTACTTCCAATCCAACTGTTGATTCCCAACAACCCCGCATCTATTCAATACACTCATCCTAAGCTAGAATTGAAATTTATATAGCAGCAGCCACATGCATGCCTGTTTGTGTTCTATATTATCACTTATATCATACATAGTTACAACTATGCTACTTCAAATATAGAGTAGCAGAAGCAGATCCTGGTTTAATTTAAACTTGTAACATATATCACAGATTAAATACTAAAAACCGCCAATATTAACCTTAGGATTACCACAAGGTCTAAAACCATGAATGGCTCAAACAACCAGTACAAGAGCAAAGTGAAAACATGCCAAATTAAAACTATTCAGAATGTTTAACCCAATGTGTTAGAACCTTCTACACATTCTGTGCCTCGGCTCCAGCTCGAATCCCCAAAAGCTACAACCCACATCCCGTGTACCAGTCACCGCTCCAAGCCCTAATAGCTACAACTCACATCCTATGCCCCAACCCCTGGTATGAATCCTACAACCACCAAACCCCAACAGCTACATACTAGGTTAAATTGCTGGAATTGTTTGTTTGTAGGTGAGGAATTCTGCAGAACTCACCTGGGTAATAATTCCGTGGTTCAACGATTCCAATTTTCTTGCAAGTTTTTCTGCGTTTTGGGTGTTAATGTTGCCTGGTGTGTTCGCAACTATATTGAAAAAAAAAAAAAACTTTTCGACATAAGAAAAAAAAAAAAATTTGGACCATTTCTCGATTTGTGCGTGTCATCCTTGCGCAGGGGCCATGCTAATCTTCTCTGTATCGTTCCAATTTTATCGGATGTCCCCGAAGGGACAACAGCAGCGAGTAGGCGTGCGTTTTTAAACATGGAAGTTGTGACATGTTTGGACGATGTGGGACTTAAATGACAAAGGAAACACTTGAGGCAATGTTGGGCAGAAAGGCCCGAAGCAAAAACAAGAAGAATCTCTCAGTACAAAAATCAACGAAAGATCCGAATATTTAACTCATTTTTTCATTCAAGAATCGATTGTGAAGGTATAACTCATTAGCTTCGTAGTCTATGATGACTCTCTACTCGCTACACTGCACGCCTAACACTACTGATTTGAAATAGCACTTGGAGGAAAACTTGATAAGATAGTAAAGTACCACTTAGAAATCTAGTTATGAGTTTAAGTTTTAAGTTGTATAAAATTGAGAAAGTAGAATATTTTATAAAATAAATTTATTATCTTAAAATTTTGGAAGTTTAAGGTAGTGTCAATCCTTTATTTACAGATTTCATTAATGTTGTATTTTCTTAGTGAATCTTCTCTGTCTTAGATTTAACAAGTATGGGTTGAGTTCAATTAATAGTAAAATAATTGCGGAGGAAAAGATTGTTGCGAATTACACGATTGTCCCGTGATAAAAATCAGATGAGCCAAGTCATGACTAATGACCATAGTTTTTGGTCTAGTGATAATCGCTCTTATCACTAACCTTAAGGAATACACTTGATTATATATATTTAATTAAAAATGAAATACCTAGTCTTTATTAAAGAATTATTTTAGCCCGTGATTTGATTTGTTGAGAAAAAGAATAGGCGAAAAAAAAAAGATCAGAAAAATAATAAAATCCTTTTGTTATTTCTGTATAGTAATCTATTCTCTCAAGTAACAAAACATTGAAGAAAAGAAACGGTAAAATGTCAAGTAGAGTGCAGATTTACAAATGGATAGATATTCATTCTTTTGTCCACAAAAATGATATATTAAAAGAGAGAAAATGCATCTTTCTTCTTGTTTGTTCATGAGAATTGTGGATATTTTCTCCATACGAGCATTGATCAGCATTTTTTTTTGTCTGTATATTGTTCACTCAAGCTAAATGCTTAAAGGGTGTGAAAAATGTCTTCTCTCTGTTGCATCTAACAAAGATACACATATACAACTTAATATATTTTTTTTCATTTAGCGTCTTTCTTCATCCTAAGTAAACATATGATATGGTTTACAGAAGATAATTGGATGGAAAAAACAACAAACATCTCTATAGTTTCTAAACCTCTCGATTCCTCATTGATTTATCTACATAAAGAACATCCTCAATCCAAGCAACAACGTTGAATGCTAGGCTCTCCAAAACTCTAGAATAACTCTCTAGTACTGCTTTCCCTACATCCTGCAAAACATAATCACCATTCTTAGTCCATGATCCCAAAGTAAAAATATTTAGTACTGCTTCATGATCTTTCTCATTTTTTTAACAATTCCAATATAATGAATGACAATTTTCACCCAAAGTGAGTTAAATTTTGAAACTTATTTTCAGGAAAAAAAAAATGATTCTGTCATGGCCTTCTGCTATCTCTGAATGCTGCATAAATGTATTGGATCTTGCATAGTTTGCTTAACTTACTCGATTGTATTGGATCTTGCATGTGTCCAAAGAAGTTTGTGAAAGTTCAGGATATCTTTGCTTCAGGCAAAGCAACAGAGACTCAGCTCTCTCAGCTAAGGTGTAGTTTTTGTCCTTAGAATCTGTCTCTTCAATCAGATCCTTCACTTTGCTCCATGATGACTTTGAATGGCTCAGACAAGCCTTGCGTCTCCACGTGTACATTGATGACTCAACCCTGTCTGCTAACTCAAGTGCTTCACGTTCAGAACTTATTTTGAGACAGTCAAGAAGTTGTTCTGGTGAGAATTTCTCTGCACTGTTCATGTAGTGGTAAATCGATTCCCCTAGACTTGATCTTCCACTCTGAACACATTGAAAAGAGTGAAAGAAGAAAGATTAGAGTATACTCTCATTTTGGTAAAAGTGATGTGAATGCAACATGCAAACTATGCTTCTCCTGCATTAACTTAATCAGTTATGGAATCTTAATGATTGGTTTGAAGGAGATTAATAAAACTAATTCTGATTTGATTGCTATTAGTACCTTAATTGAAACTATATCATCCCGTTTTCTACATGTCTCGGCTGCTATTATTGGCTTCCATAAAAGGCTTATGAAATTTGACGATAAATTCCAAGACATTTGCTTTATGGGGTCACATTTAATTGAATCCTCAATCACTTGGCAATAGAATTTCAGCTGGAAAAAAACAGATGCAGACTTGTTAGAGATGTAGTTGTTTAGAGTTTACTTACTTACTTACTACTTGGTTGGAGATTAATTACTATTTGGTTAATTAGTTTCTACTTGGTTAATTAATCTAAATGGATTGATGTAGGTTTAGGTTTAGTGTAATCACCTTTTACTCATTCAATTTATCTTATATCTCTTCTAAACTTTCTTTCATAAGGAGACTCATTCTGAGATCTGAACTTTCAGAAACAGAAAAATATCATCTTTAACAATTACCAATGAGGACTAACCTTGGGAAGATTATCTATATAATTTTCCGGGATATCTATTTCTGCAAGAACATTGCTGTTTATTGCCATGGCAGCTTTATGGATTTGATTAGCACAATCCCTTTTCTCTATCAGATGTTTTTTTGACGTGTCAGAGAGGCCACCAGGAAGAACACAAGGAACTGGCAACCACCATTTCTCATCTTTCCTTGGAACAGTTCTTCGATTTGATGCCCCACGTGATCGATTTGAATTCCCTGGTATGTTCTCTGCATACCAAAATTCACTGTCCTGGAAACTGTCTAATATTTCCTGCAAAACAATGTTGTGTTCAAATTCAAGTCACAACGACAAAAACTGAGATGTTCTATGCAACAAGCAATTGAGGTTTGTCTTACTATGAGCATTGCATCAAGCTTCTGCAGTGCAGGGAGGTTGATGTAGATGTCTGACCTTGGCCTGCTTTTCATCATCTGAAAGAAAACGTTATATAGATTCAGAGATGATGCCAAAAAAGTTCCATTGAAGTTATGGTTATCATGTACCAAACCCACCTCAACAATTGTGCCATCTTCTAAATATTGTGCAGTTGGAGCAAATTCTTGTATGTACTCACACACTGATAAGAGAACCTTCATTTCCCTTTTCCACATAGCCTTCTTCTCTGGCTTTAATGGTTCCAACTTCAAACTTTGTCCGAATACAGTTGCTGCAGAATTCCCAGATCAAAACACATTCAAGGCCAATGAATTTCACAAACATATATGAGAAATGCTGCCAACTTTTAAACTCACAGGCTGGAACATTCTTTTCAATAAGCTTTAATACTATTGAGAAATGATACAGTAACAAAAATTACCATAGAGATTTGTAATGGCGTTTGAGATTGTAACTGCAGTGCAAACACCTTTCCCACTACCAGACATGTCTTCTCCCAGCAAAAGCTTTGCGAATCTTTCCTTCATCAGTTCAAGCTCGGCTAAATCGGACAAAAATTACGTCAATCACTTGTAGTATACTCATTCAAAGTGTCTAAAACATCACAAAAAGTTACAGAAGCAATGCAAATTGAAACCTACCTGAATCTAAGAGATCAGTGTCACCAAGTTTATCATCAATTGAATGCTTTCGCAGCTTCATTGAAAGAACATCTTTCTTAGTCTTCCACCGAGAAGGTGAAGGTTCACTGGCATAACTACTGTCATCTACAATCTCAGACTCTGAACTTGTCCAAGTTTGACAATATGCAAACGAATCTCGACTCATAGGGGAAAAAACAGTAGTATTGGAAGGTGAAGGGTGATAACCCACCTCAGAATTTTCATCGAAGTTTGATGCTTTATCCATCTTTGTTCAAAAATACGTGATGAACTTCTTCAACACCTACACATAAAGGTGAAGCCACACTATGAGATTAGCTTCTTCAACACCTGCACGTACTATATAGGATGTAAAAGCATCACATACAACTTAGCTTAAGGTATACAATTTCCATTGAAATCAAACTAAAGGTACAAAAGAGGGAAAAAGGGTGATCAAAAGAAAAAGCAGATTAATTTGAATGTTCTTGTCTTGTCCTGTTGAGACTCAAAATGGTTCACTGAAGAACGCAGCCAAAGGGTTGTGAGGAAAAATTAAAAAAGCAATGTTGGAGAACTTTCCGAGGGTGAAACTAACTGAAATTCAAAACTTCAAAGATAACGGTTGGCCATAAAGGAAGGGGGTCCCCAGCATTGTTTTCTGTGTAAGCTTTTAATGCGTTAGATTTGAATTTGAAGTTTAAACTATAACCAGTTAAACCAGGTTTTGAAACTGTTCCCTCCTTAGCGTTTGCACCTTTTTTCTTCTTCCATGAACAGTTTCCATGCAAAAAGAACAATTATTGGTGTTCTTCTGCTGTAATAATAAATTAATGATTGAATTGTCCAACTAAAAAGGACAGAACAAGTTGCAGAAATTGCCGAATTATTGCGTAGATTCAGAGGACAAATGCAAGGCTTTTACTATTTGAAAATCAAGCTAAGATCATATTCAGACATTTTGCTGCAGAGTTTTGTGCACAAAATTAAAAATTATAAAAATTGAAAGTTGCATCCAGATAATTGTGTGTGTATTTATTTTTTATAATTATATTTAAATAAAGCCAGATTGAAGTAGGAAAGGAATAATAAAAGGTTATTAATAATGTCAAAATATTTGACATTGGAGAGCCGTCTACATATATAATTTATAATTTCCTTTTAATAAGCAAAGTAAGAAGGCACAATATAAAATTATACAAAATTCTAAAATATTAGAAAATGGAAAGTCGTCTGCATATACTATTGTATGCATTTAAATAACCTTAATGAAGTGAGAAAGAAATAATCTAAAGTTATACAAAGTATCAAAATATTAAAGAAAACGGAAAGTTCGTTTGCATATACTTTTGTTTTTTGAGTTTGAAAACATTAGAAAAAGGAATGTCCTTTGGATCAACCAAGGTAGTCATAGGTTAAATAAATTACATAACCACTATTTCAGTTCAAAATTAATAAGAAATTACTGTGCTATTTGATTAGTTTTTTTGTTATATATTTCTAACAATACACTAAATTACTTAATTCAATTTATGAAAATAATAAAAAGTATTTTAATTTCTACTAAATGATAAGCATTTTATTTCTTGACATAACTCTCACTAAATAATACTCGCATGTTATTAAATTCATAATGTTATAAATCAGAATGTAAGTTTTAGAAAGAAAATTAATGAGTGTTTACTAATTTCAAAACGTGTTAAGAAATATATATGATATCATGATAAAATATAAACTTTAAATTTAATTTAATATTTTAAAATTAACTTATAAAATGAAATTTGTATATATTTATTGAATTTCTATTCATACTTTCAATCAAATAAAAGATTTAATAATTTTTTAATGACATTTCTATTAAACAACTAACCTAAAAAATTTGCTTGAATTAAGATTTCAGAAAAAAGTTTATCAATTATTAATTAAAATGTATAGTTGAATGTGAAGGACAAGAACCAAAAACAAGTTACAGCATTTAGACATTCAATTCTTTCGTGCATAGTGTGATTTTAACATGTACTTCTTGTTATCCTCAAATATATAATAATTACCATTATCTCTTCTAGCTGTGTGTATTAATAATATTGTTGCCAATTTTCTTTCTTGAAAAAATTTAGTAGAACTAAAGGGTATGAATAATAAATTTAAGACTATTAAAATTATTTAATCTTAAGGGCAGCTATAGTATGTTATAGTTTTTGGAGAAAATTAAAAATAATTTTGTTGAAGGCACCAAAACGTGCATCCCATTTCTCAGTGTCAGTTATGATTTTATACATGACTGCTGCTTCTTCATCAGCATCACCATTAATATATGTTTTCTTGCTCAATGTTAGAGTTCATAACAATCTTAAATACATTACATGCATTTTAAGGATCCATTTCTGTTATATTACTATATCAATGGTGGTCTTATTTGATATATTGAGTTGGTCTCTTTAATAATTTGTTCAATCCAAAATTAAATAATTATTTTCAACATTTCATATATATATATATATATATATTTGTTTTATTGAGATAAATTAATAAATCAATTATAATTTTTTATACATAATTATTTTAGTAAGCAATATTTTTAGTTTATAAATTAACATTTAAATTGGTCATTATAGTGATTAATTATTTTTATTATTAAAATTAATATTTAAAATATAATTGTAATGACTAATTATTTTTATTATTAAAATTAATTTTAATCGGATATTTTAATAATTTATTCATAAAATGATACTAAAGTTTCTATCTTTATATTTTTACTATTTCATGATAAAATCTGTTGATAAACTATGTCAATAAATAATGTCAAAAACTGTCTGTAAAAAAGAAAAGAAAAAAAAAAAGAAGCAAAAGTAAATTGCAATAACCACTGGTAAATTTTACTAGTTGACAATTTCGTTTTTTCTTATGTGAATAACACATGTCTTTTAAATTGAAGACAAGAATTACATGCGCCTTTGCTATTTCTACTCCATTTTCATAATTTGTTGTTCGTATTTAATTGAAGCATTTTTTATTTTCGTTATTATTACACCCATTTTCACCTTTCGAGCCCCTCCTCTACTGCGATCCACTATCACTACTTTCAAACAACTTTCATTTTTTAGTTTTGTTTTATATATTGTCATTGTTTTATATTTTGTATGTAAATTACTTGCATTACAAATAAAAGAGTCTAAATTTTAGAATGATTTGATTAGGAAAAAATACAACAAAAAATTTGGTGCAACTTAAAACTTCATAATTTCGTAACTTTTTTATTCAAAACTCAAAAACACTATTTTCATATATCTTTTACAATAAAAAAAATCACATGGAATCAATTCAATAGTGGATTCGAGACATTTAAAAGTAAAAAAAAAAATCCCACTTTACATAAGTTTTTTATTTAATATTTCACGTGATTTAATGACACATTTATGAAAATTATCATCCCTACACTCTGATTATTTTATCATACGTTTTTAGAATTGATTTATAATTATACAAGCGAGATTTTAAATCAAATTGTTATTATTATTAAAATTATTTTATACATAGCATCATAATTAATGTAAAAAGTATCTCTTTGTGATGTATTTAAGTCAACCTAAAATATACAACATGGGTTTAAAAAAAAACTAACTCGATATGTCCTCTTTTAGCATTAATTGGTTTAGAATGTAAGATTTCTCTCACTTTGAACATAGACTGCATCTACATTAATTGTACTGCTGATTCATAATATTCAAAATATATGATAGAAAAAAGGTCGTTTTTTTTTTTAAGTATTGAATGCTCCAACTAACATAAACAAATTTAAATACTCCAAAAGACAAAAACAAGTTTAACTGCTCCAACGGGCACAACTAAATTTAATGTCTTGTGTAATGTAATACATTTAACAATTTTTTCAAAAAGTTGAGTATCCATTCTTCTTTTCATTTCATTTCTAGGGTAATGCTTTTAATATTTAAAAAAAATGATGTAGAATGAGGGAAAATGGACCCATTGAGAAAACTTATATTTTACTTAAATATATACTAGCGTCGCATCTGTAGGTACATATTTTTTAAATATGTATAAAATTATTTAGTAGGTGATGATAATGTAATGTTATTGAGTTAATATATAAAATAAAATTATTTATTAAAAATAAAGTAAAATATATAAGAAAATATGAGAGAATAACGATTGATAAATAAAGAAAAAGAGAAGAAGCAAAAATAGACCGATTTATAAAAAAACTTATAAAAGTAATGGTTAATTTTCAAAAATTAAATAAATAATTATATTTCAAAGGATAAAATTGGTATTTTGAAATGTGGACACAAAAGAAGAAATCCTCCTTATATATATATATATATATATATATATATATTAATTATTGTTTGAAAAAAGTTATTTTAGATAATATACATTTAATAAAGGTTGTAAAATAAAAAAAAAAAAATACTATGACTCCCCTCCCATTTTTTAACTCTAAGGGTGGACAAAAAATCCAATTTTTATGATCTAATCTATTTTTTCTATGATCCATCCATTTAATATTCATTCTATTAAAAATCCAATCCATTTAAAATTTATTTTATTGGATCTGGATATCAATCTAATATACATTTTATATATTTTATGGATTGGATATCCATTCTCGAAATCTATATTTTCAAAATGGATAATCCAAAATATCCAATCCAAATTTTTACTTTATATTTTTTGTTAGGTTAGGCTAAAGGTTGAGACGGACTAGCCTATATTTAGTCGTATTTGATTGAGTTGGCGTGACCCTATACAAAATTTGGTCGAATTAGGCCAAATTCTGTCAAGTCGGTCCCGATCGAGATTTGACCCAGTTGGTCATAGACAAAATTTGGAAGTATTCGGCCAAATTTGTCAAATTCTTTGGTGTGAGCCCTATGGATGCAAATTTGGATCCACATCCATTATTTGGATCCAAAATGGATGTGGATTAGATTTTCGATAGAGCTGACACCATAGAATTTAGTAGATTTTTTGTCGAGGCTAACGAGGCCAAATTTCAGCATGGGATGAATGACTTTCGAATGAATTTCGATCGGGGACGACGTGACCAAATTTGGGCTAAGGTCGACTCGACAAAATTTCAGGCAAGATCGACTTGACTGGATTCGACTAAATTTTGGCCAGGGTCAATTTTTCCTAATACGACAAAATTTTGGCGTATGACGTGAGACGTGAGACGTAGGACGTAGGACGTGGGACGTGAGGCGTGTGACGTAGGACATGAGACGTGAGACGTGAGACGTGGGATGTGGGACATGGGACGTGGGATGTGAGACGTGAGACGTGACAGATGTGAGAAACGTGACACGTGAGACGTGAGACATGAGAGACGTGAGACGTGAGAGACGTGCTACGTGCGATGTGAGACTTGAGACGTGAGACGAGAGACGTGACACGTGACACGTGAGTGACACGTGGGATGTGAAACGCGAGAGACGTGGGACGTGTAACGTGATATGTGAGACGTGAGACGTGGAATGTGGGACGTGGACGTGAGACGAGAGACGAGAGACGTGAGAAGTGAGAGACGTGCGACGTGAGACGTGGGACGTGGGACGTGCGACGAGAGACGTGAGACGTGAGATGTGAGACGTGATACGTGGGGACGTGAGACGTGAGACGTGAGTGACACGTGAAACGTGAAACGTGAGAGACGTGGAACGTGGGACTTGCAACATGATATGTGAGACGTGAGACGTGGGACGTGAGACGTGGGACGTAGGACGTGGAACGTGGGACGTGGGACGTGGGATGTGGGACGTGGGACGTGGGATGTGGGACGTGGGACGTGATATGTGAGATGTGAGACGTGAGACGTGAGACATGGGACGTGGGACGTGGGACGTGGGACGTGGAACGTAGGACGTGGGATGTGGAACGTGGGACGTGGGACGTGAGATGTGAGACGTGAAACGTGACGTGAGACGTGGAATGTGGGACGTGAGACGTGATACATGGGACGTGAAATGTGACAGATGTGAGAAACGTGGGACGTGGGACGTGAGACGAAAGACGTGAGACGTGAGACGTGAGATGAGAGACATAAGACGAGAGATTTGAGACGTGAGACGTGAAACCTAAATCCCGAGACGTGAGATGTAAGACGTGAGACGTCCGTAAACACTAAACCTTGAAATTTTTATTCATAAACTTTAAACTTACAATTTAATTAAAAATTTTAGAAGTTTAATAAAAGAATTGTTAATGTATCCATAAATTTGTAGTAACAAATTTAAATTATACTCTTGTACAAAAATGTGTTAATAGAAAGAGATTAAATATATATAAAAGTGAAAGAATAAAAATATGAGGGTAAAAATAATAATTAATGTTTATTTAACACATAAAAATAAAAATTATGAGGATAACAACAATAATTTATATTTATTAAACTCTTAAATGAGCGGATGGAAGCAGAGGATGATCTGAAAAGTTAAACTACGGATGGACAAAAAATCTAATTTTCATGATCCAATCTATTTTTGCTATGATCCAATCCATTTAATATTTATTTTATTAAAAATCCAATCCATTTTATTGGATATGGATATCAATTTGATCTACATTTTATATATTTTATGGATTGTATATCCATACTCTAAATCTAGATTTTCAAAATGGATAATCTAAAATATCCAATCCAAATTTTCAGTTTATATTTTTGGTTAGGTTAGGCTAAAGGTTGAGAAGGACTAGCCCAAATTTAGTCGTATTTGATTGAGTTTGTGTGACCCTATACAAAATTTGACTGAATTAGGCCAAATTCTGTCAAGTCGGTCCTGATCAAAATTTGGCCCAACTTGTCCTGGACGAATTTTGGAAGTATTCGGTTGAGTTCACCCCGACCCAAATTTGACTACATTGGGCTGAGTCGACCTAGACAAAATTTTACCGTATTCGGTCGAACAACCGCGACCAAAATTTGGTCGTATTTAGCCTAGTTGGCTCCAGTCAAAATTCGGTCGAATTCAATCGAGTTGGCCCCGATTGAGATTTGGCCGAGTCGGCCCTGGCCCAAATTTGGTCGTATTCGGCTGAGACGGCTAAGGATGAAATTTGGCCATATTCAAATGAGTAGGTCACGATCAAAATTTGGCCGTATTCAACTGAGTCGGCCACGACCGAAATTCGGCCGAATTTAGTCGAGTCGGCTTCGGTAAAAATTCGGTCGTGTTGGCCTCAACCAAAATTTGACTGAGTTGGTCCTGGCTTGAATTTGGTCGTATTCGGCAAAGTCGATCGCGACCAAAATTTGGTCATATTTAGGCGAGTCGATCCTGACCTAAATTTGGCCAAATTCAATCAAGTTGGTCATGACCAAAATTTGGTCGAGTCGACACTAGCCCAAATTTAGCCGTATTCGGTCGAGTAAATCCGAACGAAATTTGACTATATTCAACTTAGTCGGCTGTGATCGAAAATTGGCCATATTCAGTGAAGTCGGTCCTGACTAACGAATTTAGTGGAGTCAACCCTGACCGAAATTTGACTGATCAGACCCTGACCCAAATGTGACCATATTTGGCCAAGTCGGCTCTGACCAAAATTTGGTCGTATTAGGCAAAATCGGCCATGGCCGAAATTCATCGAATCCAGTCAAGTCGATCTTGACTGAAATTTTGTCAAGTCGACCTTGGCCCAAATTTGGTCACGTCGTCCCCGACCGAAATTCGTTTGAAAGTCATCCAAGTTCATCCCATGCTGAAATTTGGCCTCGTTGGTCATGACAAAAAATCTGCCAAATTCTATGGTGTCAGTCATATGGACACAAGTTTTAAAAAATTTAATTTGAATTTATTTTATGAAAAATGAATTTTGGATTTTGAATTTGATCCAAATATTTAGATCTGGATTTAAACTTGATCTAAATATTTGGATCTGGATTTTTAAAAAATCCAATATACTTTTTTTGAAAAAATGGATTTTGATCGAAAATCAAATCCAATTATTTGGATCCAAAATGGATATGGATTGGATGATTAAAAATTCAATCCATGATCACCCCTATTTAACTCCTACCTTTTACTCTGTTTGACGTAAATTACGATAGACCATTAATTCTTTCAAAGAAAAAAATAATAGTACATTCGTACTAAATCATGTCACATCAGAAAATAAATAAAGGATGAGAGTCAAAGAATATGATAGGAGTCATAGTATTATTAAAAAAACAAAAACTTATTTGTATCCGTTATCAATTGCTTTTGTTGTATATATTAAGGGAACGGTTTATTTTTGTATGGAACATAGACAAAACTAAGAGCACACAGGTTTGCAGATTATCCAAGAATGAATAAGGCGAAGCACACAGATTTTTTGGTGTGGAAAGTGGAAAACACACATAAAATAATGGTAGCATTAAGTAGGGTTCGTTAATTACTATTTGACAGCAGTTTTCAAGTACATGGTGGGGATTTAACTATCTTTCCAACTTCAACCATACACTACCCAGTTGAAGTTTAAAGTAATTTATTAGTATCCTCATGATTCACAAAGATGAGGGAGAATCACTAAAATTGTCATATATTATAACAGAATATTTGCACTAACAATTTAGTTTCCATTAACCAAAACATTACACAAATGGAACATTTTTTTTTTCTGAGCATATATTAACTTAAGCTACATTATTGAGCCTTGATCCCAGCAAAGTCTCTGACTGTGAAACCCACCTTATCAAATCTTCCCTTTTCATTGTTCTCTCTAAATTTCAAATAATCCAAACACACAAACGGTTTATACATCCTCTTGTTTCCTTCTCCAACAACTTCATCTGGTGCCAAAATGAGCTTGTCATTTTCAAAGCACCAGAAGAACGCAAGAGAAAACCTGTTCAAATGATTCTTCAAAACAACTCTGTGTTCTGAAGACCTTAGTTTGTCATTGCTCCATGCCTGCAACATGTCCCCTATGTTCAACACTAGGGTTCCCTCTGAAGGGCTTATACCAATCCACTCTCCCTCCTTTGATCTCACTTCAAGCCCTCCAATCTCATCTTGATATAACATTGTAATACAACTCATGTCAGTGTGCATTCCAAGCCCTTCAACTTCCTCCTCCATAACATCTGCGGCTGAGTAATTGTTTATCCTCAAGTAACCGTGGCACTTCTTGAACTCACAATCATAAAACTTCTTCTCAATGCCCTCCCCTAAGCTCATCAGCACAATCTTTAGAATTCTCTTTGACAAATCTTCCATCTTACTACAGTATTCCTCAATCATCACACTGCTTACAACACAAGTCTATGTTCAGATAAATTTGTCTGTAATTATATATGTGTGCAGAACTGGTCTTATGTGTATGTCAGACTAGAAATTAGTGGATGATTTAATAATGGACGAAACAATAAACTGAATAAACAAACAAACTTTGCTAAGATAAACATAAAGTCATGTTAAAAAGTGAACTTAAATTTAATTCAACTTTACAAAACTGACTTGTAAAATAAAGTTTGCACTCATTTATATATAAATTGATCTTATCTTTAAACTACGGAGAACTTCCATGAGACAAAGAAAGTGATATAGCATAAACAGAACTAGTCTTATATCTATGTGGAACTAAAAATTAATGGATGGTGTAGAAACAATATATATAATAAACAAATAATCTTAGTTAGGATAGGCTTAACACCGTAACTTTGATCATGTTAAAAGTTGAACTTTAAGTTTAATTCAACGTTACAAAATCAACTTATAAAGTGAAATTTGTACTCATTTATATACTATAAATTGATCTTATCTTTATAGATTTTGTAGAACTTCGAAAAGACAAAGAAAGAGACACCAGAATAGTTTAAAGTGGGAAGCTTAATTGGAATAATGCACACTTATATATTGATTACCTGAATTTGGAGTCGTTTTTGTCAAAGAGAATTTCAGCAGAAGAGTTAGCAGAAACATAAAAGTTAGGTCCAGTAACTCGGAGGCTCTCAAAGAATGGAGAGGCAATGAAATGAGGGGTGTAAGATTTCAAAGATGAGAAAGGACCAAGTCTGAGTTTAGTATCAGAAGGAAGGTTGAAGAGGTGTTTGGAGAGTGATTGGATATGGCTGAAAAGATCTTTGGAGATTCCATGGTTGATTATGTAGAAAACCCCCCAATCTTTGCTTGCTTTATAGAGAGAGAATAGAGAAGATGGCTGCAATGGCTGAGAAAGATCCAAAATGGGAATGCCATCATGAGATTTAGGGTTAGACATAATAATAATAATGCCTAGGATGTGAATAGATATGCATAGAATAGCATGTTGCCATCTAAATTTTGAGTCACTCAATATATATAGAAGATATATAGAAGGACAATGATAAGTTAATCAAATTTTGACAATTTTATCTTATAACCTGAGGTATCATCTTTTAATTGGTTTAGAAATATTCAAAAATGAAAAAATGAAAGATGAGAATCCACTTAAAAAAATGACACGTCTTGTAAGAAAAAATTAGCAAAATTTAGTTGTTAAATAATTATTTTCCATATAGAAAGTAGGTACAAGAAGCACACAACATGTTTTGGACATGAAAATGATGAAGTCACACGAAAAAGAAAAGAATTAAAATAGTATTTGGATGGAAAAGAAAAAACCAGTGATTTTGAAGAATTTACAGTAAAACTCAATCTGTTATTTTTTTCACTTTCTTTTTTCTAATTTTCTCAATCTGATTAACTTATTTCATTCTATTATTATTTTAGTTTTGTGTGAGAGAAATGATTAGTGTTGAAGAATGGAATGTGAAGATAATGTGGAAAGAACAGGTAAATATTATTTTTTGTGAAGTAATGGAAGTGTCACCAAAACATAAAAACTATGGTTGGTGGTTTTGAAAGTGTTGAGTGATTGATTATGGGAAATGATGAGGGTTTATGACCTTAATCAGCATTAGAGGCTACCATTTTGAGAAGGCCATTGATGATACTTTCCACTTCAACTTTCATCTGTTGCAAATGATACACTCGAAAAATTGTTTTGTATTGATAAAAGTGGGAATCAAATGAGACAAAATGATATGAGGGTTGACCTATGAATTCAACAAGATTGACTCAAAAGTAGGGTCCTGTACCCATTTTCTTAAACTGTGCATTTTACCATTTTCTATTTTATATTGTGTCTTCTATGAATCTCCATATGTGTGTATTTCTTTGGTAGTTATTGTTATATAAGTTGTAAAATTTGAAAAAAATCTGCTGCGTGTTGAAACCTAATTGTGATGTTTTATTTTTTATTGAATTTTTGTTGTTTATATAATAATGGTGTTTTATTATCTAACATGGTTTTTTTATTAAAATAATAAAAATTAATCCTTTTACAACATTTTATATTAATATATTTGAATTTATGAAGTATTTAAAAATTAATTAATCCTTTCTTTTAAATCATACCAATAATACAAAGAATATCCACTTACCAATAACACAAAGAATATTTCGTGTTAGTTTATAAATATCTTTGAAACTGTGCAACCTGAAAGATTTTTGGATTAGTAAAAATTCAATTTACTTACTTGAATTGCATCATCTTTAATTACTCATTGTTTTGTCTTGAAACTATAAAATGTTAGCACATAAAATAAACGATTAATCATGTTAATAGCATTAAAGACTTAGAGACTAATTTAAACATTAATGTATTGATCGTTAAAATTTTACTATTTGATGTTAGAGATTAATTTATACTTTAATTTATAAATAATTATAATTTTTATTTATAATAGAGACTTTTTATTTTATAAATTAATATTTAAATTAATCATTATAATAATTAATTATTATTTTATTATAATTTTATCTCTAAATATCTATTTGGAAGTATAGGAGCAAGTGAAATAAAAAGTAACAAAACAAAAATTGGAGAGAGTGAAATAAAAGAAGGCTAAGGATGTATCAAACTAGAAAATTGACCTATATAAATAGAGTTTGGAATGTGAAAAGATTTGTTGTGAAATAAATGATACTACTCATTAAAGAAACTAAAGAAATTGAGGTACCACCAATTTGAAAATAGTTTTAATGTACCAAGGTACAAAACATATATTTAATGATCTGACCAACACAAAAAAAAATTGTATAGATGCCTTCTTGTTGTACTCCGACAAAGTTTTTAAAATGCAACAATTATCTCGTGTGATTACAGTTTGACATTTCGTTCAAGTTGATTCGACTCAACTTTTAGTCTGGGCTTATCTGGTTCAATTTTCGGTTCAGGTCAATTCGATTTAGTCTTTAAGTTGGACCGACACGACTTGACTTTTGGTTTGTCCAACCCGACTAGATATTTGATTTGGATCGGTTCGGCTTGACCTTCCACTTCAATTGATATGTATCAACTTTCAATTCGAACTGACCTGACATAACCTTCAACCTGACCTGACTCATCTTGACTTTCAACTTGACCCAACTCGGTTTAACCTTTGGTCTTGGCTGACTTGCATCATCCTTCGACCCGACATTTGTCCAGAGCCAACTCTGCTTGACCTTTCGACATACGTCAAATTGATTCGACTTGTGCCGAATTTTCTCGACCTAAGACTTATTGATTTATCTCAACTTTTGGTCTAGACCGACCCGACTTGTTCTTCTACTCAGGTCAATTCTTCTCGAACTTCTGCCTAAGTCAAATCGACTTGACTTTTGATTTGGGCCAACTAAATTGACCCTTCAAATTAAGCTAACTCGACTCGACCTTCAACTTGATTGGACTTGACTCGATCTTTGTGAATGAAGTGAGAGGAGAGTAACAAAGAGTGAAATTTCAATTTTCTTATATTTTTTAGGATATTTAAAATTCTTCTATTTTATTCATTTGAAATACCTCTCAAAATTCTTCAAATTTAAATTTCTTTCTAATTTATTTATCCAAACAAAATATTTTAATATAAAAAAAATTAAAATTAATAAATTACTCTTCTAAATTACCTCACCAAACATAACATTTAGAAAAAAAGAAAGCGAATAATTTTATCATGCTTCTAATGATCCTTTATGAGAACTCACAAATTCTTTTATCTTTTTTCTTATACATAATAAGAAAAAAAATATTATTATTGAATACCACTTTCAAAAACTCTATAAAAAAAGGAAGTCAAAATAATTATTGACAATACCCTCACATAGTTAGTATAATAGCGTATTACGATTATGAATGTCTAATTATAAATTAAAATGAACAACTCGTGAATATTCATAACAACAATTTAATTAATTAAAAAATTAGAATATCCAAAAAAGTATGCAAGTGATAAAAAGATGTCATAATTAGAAATGGTGAATATTTTAACACAGATTCATGACTTTAAAATAGCAATTTAAATATAAGAACAAAATTATCATCCAAACCCAAGGAAAATTTCTCTTACAAAGTAAAATAAAAAAACAAATAAACTTTATTCACTAATGAATCAAAACTTAATAGTCAATAAATGACTGCTTATTTTATTGACATGTGACTAAAACTTATCTATATAATTAGAGTCATCTAATAAACTATATAATAAGTCTAATAATAGCAATTAACATTTTAAAAGATTTTTTAATCACAAAAATATAGAAACAAATAAAAAGGTTAAACAAAGATACAGTACAAAATTACACAATTCCTAATTTAAATTTATAGTTTCAATCTCCTTAATTCTTCATCATACACCTTCAAAAAATAGTTATTTGCAACACGTTGCATAAAACCATACAATAACATTATATCACTAATTTAAATGTGATAACTCTCCAAACCAGATAACAAAGTTTACAAATTTTAGTCGAAGAACAAGTCTCTATTTCGATTTGTTAACAAAAATAAGTGTTTTCAAAGCAATTGCATATTAATTCTTCTTCTAGTTCATACAATTTTTCAATTCAAGTCATAAATGCCAACTCCCAAGTATATATAAAAAAATATAAATACCAGAGGCTTATCTGTATCATTTCTTATTTTAAGCTCAATTTTGAGTGATATATTGTTTTTCATACCTACTGTCATTTTTCTTCTCAAAAATCCACAAACATTTCATTAAACAATATCCTCATAGTTGTCATGTCACCAAATTTGAATGCATCCAAAAGATAGAGTTGTCTTAGTTAAATTCCTATTCCATTATCAAAATCTAAACAGTTGGAAAAGGAAACATTGGTGTTTTAGAATTATGTAAATGTGTATAATGAGAAAAAACCTCATTGTCTATTATAAGAGAAAAAAATAATAATGATCCATAAAATTCGCAACACAATAAAATTGCCAAATAATAAGTGTTCAAGCTGTAACGATATATTACCATTGAAACCTTATTGTTACCAGATAACAGGGTCGTAAAAGCAGAGAAACAATAACTTATAATTTTAATACTATGTATTTTATTTATAACTCAATCACTCCTTTCAGCATACTGAACGTAAAACTAGAGAAGTAGCAAAAGATGAATAAATAAATAGAATATACAATTTAGCATTGGTATAAAGCAATACTTACTACACATGAAACTCTAATAAAGATAAGACTCATTCTTCTCGAGTGGCAGGATCCGTTCCAGTAGAAGGGCTATCGGCAAAATATTCTTGATGCCTTAAATTCACGCCATACTGTTCATAAAGGATAATAAGTGGATTCAATGTAAAGGAATATAACATAGCAACAACACAACTAGAAAAAATAAATTATATATGTTATCTTCTAATCAGATGTCTCAATAAAAACCATAACATTGATCTAAATACAAGCTTAAAAACATAACACAATACCTCACGCAATGCTTTTGATAAGTCTTCCATTGTCAAAACTAAACGTTTATCCTGTTATATATAATGAAATGTAAGTGCTACACATACAGAATGAATGTACAGTCAAAATCAGTTAAAAGCTGTCAAAACCTTCTGCTGCTTGTCCCTTTTGTCTTTTGGAATTGTTGCTTGTCTTGCTTTGCAGTGCCTACAATTAACATTTAGTACAACTCATCATCCTGTATGAACAGGTTTAGGGTTTAGGGTAACCTCAATTTCGACTCTAATTCTCTTCCTTTTTTCATTTTCTGATCTATCACTTTCTTTCACACCATCTAAATGAGGGAAGAGGTGTTTCTCAGACACTCCTCGACTCATCTCACATGCATAAAAAAACTTTCGCAAAAAGTTCAATAAATTTTAGGAAACCACAAATCAAGTTCAACAGAAGAATATTTCTAAAATTAACTAACACATGAGTAGTTAGCTCTGATGCAGTAATTCAAGGTTAAAAATAAATAAAATAAAATAAAACAAAAGGTAGATGGTAAAGATTCAACAAAAGGACAGGTAAAATGAACATACTGAAGTGCATCTCCTGCAACTTCAGCAACAAACTTCTGAGTGGCAACAGCTACCAATCTAGTCCTGAAAAAAATGATGAGCATTTCTAGTCAAGCTCACAATATATGAAAAAAGAAATGCAAGGGCTAAAAATCCAATAGAGAGCACTCAACAACAGTCAACCAAAATGCCAGAAGAGTTGAACATCTATAAATTTCACAATGGCACTTGTTAACTATATTAGAGGTCCAAAACAACAACGCACAGAAAGAAATCCAAAATTAACCGAGTAGGAGTGAAAAGAGATAAAATAGCTAGCAAATCAGATCAACTCAATTAGCATATTTCATCACTTTCCATCTAAAAGTGATTAACAGTCAGTACTCCTTTCCAATATACTGACTGACTGTGCCATATTAAAGAATCCCAAAGGATGAGTAAGACACAACATACAAATATATAAGAGTTGTATTTTTCTCAGAAACCATAAAAGAAATATAAACTAGTAATCTTATATCTTTATTTGTTAGTCCACTTATCTCTCAACAGCTTCAAAACTCTCAAATTGACAAACTTTAAGGCCAAAGTGACACAACTGAGATATGTCCATGTGATAGTGGGGTTCATAGAATGATGATTTTTTTATTTCCGTGAAGAAAGCTGTTCTACGTTTGATTTTTACACTGAAAAAATCAACGAGCTACCATAATATCAAATCACTCAAGCACTCATCATTTTGCAAATGCTTGAACTTTTGATTTATATCATATCTTCCGGCATGACAACAAAAACAGCAAAAAGATCAACTCAGGTAAAGGATTACTATCCAAAACCGCAGGATCAAAAAGAAAGGAACACAAGAAGCATTAAGAAATTGAACACGATAAAATACAGGAGAAAGGAATGGAAAATGTGAGTTTGATCCAATGTAAACTGGCAAATGAAGTTAAAATAAATACAAGATGTCTCAATCAAACGGCACAAGGGTAAATTAGACATCCATTAACCAACAGTCCAAACTCTAGCGAGATGAAATGTAATTAACAATCTTTTCGATCTAAAGGTGTTAATTACACCGTTAGCCCCTTTTTCTTATTCATGTTAAAATAAGGACAGAGAAAGATGGGAAAGAAATTCTATAGTAAACATCAACTGAACAATTGAACCCAAAAGAGCATGCATGACCCGAATGAATTTAGGACGAGATAACCACAGGGCAGGAGAAACCCATCAGAAAACAGGGTACTCAATAACTTGTTTCCTTACAAAAATAACCTTGCCTAAATTGAATCCATGGACCCTTGTTTTTTGAAGCAGAATATATAGAAAAATTAATAGTAAATAAAAGATAAGAGAACCCACAATCGAACGTCTGGACACTGAAAACCGCTCTTGGCCAAGTAATGTTCCACCAATTCATCGGGTATCTAAACAAAGGAGAGACTGATTAAATTGGGTAAAATGGAAAATTAGAAGAAAAGCAAAATAACAAAGAAAAAGAAATTTACAGTGGGAGTGTAATCCATTAAGGAAGCAAGGAAATCAGAGAGAGCAGTATCATCGTCAGGTCTTCCTTCACTTGATTGCGGGTTCTGATTCATCCTTCTTTCGTGCCAATCTATCACTACTCAGAAAAGCTTCATACATACATAAACACATACTACCGTTATTGAATTCTCCACATATATACATATATACACCAAGAACAGAAATTGCAAGAAAGGACAAAGAACACTGAAAATATGGTAATATTGTATTATTGGATAAAAAGACAAAAGGGGGAATACAGGAAGTAGTATTCCTGTCCATAGACCAAAGCTCCTCCAGAGAGCTGTTGCTCTCCATTCATAACCAACTCTGAAAATAAGACCTGGTCCCTCTTCTCACACACCCCAAAATAACAGAAAATATATATTCAAACTGACATTAGCAAGTTTTTTCCATAAAGACACCTTATCTCACTAGATGAGATGGATTGCATATCATTGGGCTTGGTTAAAAACCAATTTCTCAAGAACATTAATCATCATGAAATTGCTTCCGTTAATTTCTTCTAACATCCTTAAATCAATAGGTTAAAACCAATTTCCTAGCATTCCTCCACCCCCACACGTGTTAAACTTTATAGAAACAGAGGAAACGGAAGGCCGTGATGAAGAAGTAATAGAACCACAACAATAGATAATAAAATGAAGTAAAATGTCACAGTCAAACTTTCTACCTAACACAATCTAAAGCTCAAGCAAGATCTCTAGGTTCAAAAGCAGCAATTTTCTCTAACAACTTTTCAACTTCAAACTGTTCTTCCAATAAATATGAAATCAACAGAGAAACAACATATGGAATGTACAAAGGGAACAGAGAAGGACTCGAGAGCAAACAAACAAAGAGCGGCGCAACGCGAACCTAACCTAAAGAAGATGGCTCGCCGCTCACGGCGGAGTTGCGACAAGCCGTCACGCAACGCGGCAGATGTTGGGGATTTGGAATCTCTACTTGGGACTTCCAAGTTCTGTATCTCCTTTTTTCGGTTGTTATTTTTTTTTAATGGAATAAGCTTTCTATAATATATATAACTTTTGGGTTAAATATATTTTCTTTTTAAATTATTAGTAAAAATTCTATTTTGTTTTTAAATTAAATTATAATATATTTCATCATGGATTTTATAGAGTATATAATTTAAAAATAAAATGCAATTTTTTACAATTATTTAAGGACGAAAACTAAATTCATTTCATAACTATAGCGTATACACGGGTGTCGTGTATGTCTGGACATATTTTGTAAATATACCTGGTGGGTAACAAATATGTATTTATATCTATAGATTATAGATATAGAAAAATTCTTTTAAAACAAATAAAAAATAGTAAAAAGGAAAATTTATTGAAGTAAATATTCTATACTGATACACTAAATATACTATATAGTATTTTTAGTGCATGGTTAAATATGTTTTTAGTCCTTAATTTTAAATGAATTTTATAATTAATTTATTTTGAAATTTTGAACCAAGTTAGTCATTCATCTTTTGAAATACGTGGATTTAATTCTTTTAATCAAATTTTGTTAGGTTTATTTGATGTTTCGTATGCATTTCAAGATTGTATTTGAGTTATATATAATGTTTGATACATTTTTATTTTAATGTTAAGTCAAATATTATTACGAAATGCGCTTGAAATGTCAAATAAATTTAACAAAAATTGGATTAAAAAAAGTAAATCCATGTATTTTGAAGAATGAAAAATTAAATTAATTTAAAGTTTCAAAATAAACTAATTCCAAAATTTACTGAGACTTAAGGGACAAAAATATATTTAACCCTTTAATGTATTAATGTAAATACAGTTAAGTAAATGGAAATGAATTTTTTTTATTTATATATATATATATATATATATATATATATATATATATATATATATTAATAGCCACTTTCTTTGTTAGATTGGGCCCGCGGATGTAAAAGAAAATCCAAAAGTAGTTAAGGTAGGGGAAGTTTAAAAGTATCAATATATTATAACCATGCAGTTAAAATAAATCAAAACTTAACGTTTTATCCAAAAAAATAGCAATTATATTCAAATAAATAAGATATTATTTCTCTTTGTACAAGTTTAATTGTTTTAAATATTAGATTTATTTTTTTTAATTATAATATTGGTAAAAATTACTCATATAGAAGTAAGAAATTGTGATTTTAACATGGGTACAATACGTTTTATGCCTTTATAAAAATATTAAAAATCACATTTACAAGTGAATTTATTTTTATAGAAAATTTAAAATTTTTTATGGTAAAATATATTGTTTTTGAATAAAAAAATGAAATTCCAAATATTTATGTGAACATTATTTCAAATTTTACTTTAAAAAAATAAGAATTTTACTATTTTAAAATTCATATATTGGCTGATTGAAATTGAATTCGACCATCAATTTCATTTCCCAACTTTCAAAACACAAATTCTTACCATTTTAGTTAAAACCAATATTCCTATCAAAAGTTTTCAATGGAACATTAGTCCAAATACCAAATATAAAACTTTCTAGGTCAATATCTCTATCATTCAACATAAAATACTAATAATCACTCATTTTGTTTTATACCAAAACAATGCTAGCACAATACAATTATATAACACATAAGAAATTACTTTTATAACCCAAAAAAGAGTCATTTTCAAGTTGCTAAGGCATATTTCTATAAGTTCACACGTTTTATAAAGACCAGTAACAATTATTTCAAATTTTATAGGGATAAAAACCACAGAAAAACTTTATAACAGTAACCCTAGAAAAGAGAGTTAAAGTTCAGTTGAAATCTGAGTAAATGAATACATTTGGAATTATGCAGTGCAGTGAAGGAAAGAGTAACCAAGAGGAATAAAATCATAATAAATTGTCGGTTTGAATTTGAAGAAAACAGTTTTATGAAATTAAGTGCACTTTATTCTTAGCCAATATTATGTTATATTTAGATATTTCTTTTGGCCTAAAACCTCTCATCTGCATGCTTATGTTCCAACACAGGTTTTAACCCTTTTCAACCTTCACATAACAACGCAGGTAGAAGAAAGTTTAACAAAAGAGGTGCAATGTCTGTGTTTGTAAGAAGTGTTTTCTTAGTTTTGTGGTTGAGGTTACTATCAAGCACCAATGGCTTTGAAATAAGAAGTCATAAAAGTCATTTAAGTGTGACAAATTCTTTAGAAGAAGGATTGATCCTAACCCTTCATTGCAAATCTGCAGATGATGATCTTGGACTGCAAATTCTTTCACCCAATTCTTCTTTTGTGTGGAGTTTTGCGGTTAACTTCTTTTCTTCAACGTTGTTTCATTGTTCCTTTCAATGGAAAAAAGATGTTATTCATAAGTTTGCTATATACGAAGCAAATAGGGATGAGTTTAGATGCATGAGATGTAATTGGACTATTAAACAAGATGGACCATGTTTGTTTCTCTACAACCACTTCAACTCTTGTTATCCTTGGAAGGATTAATCACAAAAAACATCTCCGATCCTAATTTATATGTACACGTGAGGATTCAGATTAATAAAAATCTAACCAATAAAATTGAAAAAAAAAATATTATTCATGGCTTTTTTATATTTATTTCTATCTTCTCTGTTATTTAGAATATTCAAGGAGATTGAGCATAGTACAATTCAGCTAAACCACTGATTAAGAGACAGAAATGGCAGAACTTTATTTAAATGATAATACGTAGTTTGAAGGAAGAAAGAAGAAGAAATCTAAGTTCTCCAGGGAAAGCAAAGAGAGGATCCATCAGGTGCAACCCTACATGGTCCATCTGGTTTTATAAACCACGAAAGGTTGGAAGCCTTATCCCTAGATTTTACGAACATATCAAATGAGTGATAGCCGGAGCTTTGGGCACCAAACCACTGAAAGAAACATATGAATTCCTTATCAAAGAAATAGTTCCATTGATGAGAAGTTCCAGGGATGAGAGTAATGGGTGGACCTTCATCAACCGTGCATTCAATGTCTAAGTTCACATTTTCTCCCAAAGAATTCGTAGCCCTAACCACAACTTTCTCTCCCATACCATTCTTCACCATTGATAATATCAACATAACCACCCACACCACTGACACACTTCTACCAGATGAACTCATTTTCTTCCACCTTCTACCACTTCTTCTCTTTACACCCTCTCTATATATAAACATCTCATCACAACCATTCATTGCTCTTTAAATTTCATTTTCCGTTTTTCCAACATTCAATTTTTAAACTTTCTTCTCTTATCTTTTTTAAAGGATTTAATAAATTTTTAATGCCTTCAAGTTTTTCCATTACTGTTATTTAGTCTCAATGGAAAGATTTCATCTCAAATTTGTGTCTTTTTGAATCATATTGACAATTTTTTCAGCACATGAATTTCAAAAAATATTATTTTCTCTCTTAGTATCGACAAGGTTGCCTTTTTTTATACCTTAACATATTGACAAGTGTACTATAAAAAATTTACTTTCAATTTTTTTTTTCTTGTTTTTTTGAGATGCTTAAGTTTGGCAACAAAAGAGATCATCGTCATTTATACGTATTGAATGCATATATTTAATAATTCTGTTAATATAAGGAAATATTAACAACATAAAAAACATTTATATGCATTAATAAAAGGATTTGCCTCATCGTTATCCTGTAGAAGACGTGGAAAATGATTATATATTACTATGTTTAAAAATTATTTATACGTATATTAGTT
>Ga0214544_1001514_pt1 | contig 48497 bp, 22 predicted proteins | sample CNSS3metaG_FD_160074 | JGI IMG/M metagenome (GOLD analysis project Ga0214544, IMG submission 160074) | Root nodule microbial communities from cowpea collected in UCLA plant growth center, Los Angeles, California, USA - CNSS3 | ecosystem: Host-associated > Plants > Roots > Nodule | place: USA...
TTATGGGTTCAAGTAAAGCATAGTATAACATAAATATCATACAAAATAACAAAACCAGAAGCAGTCTGATTAGAATTATGACATGGATGGAATATAAGATTCAACTGGTACATTTGACCCACAAGCTCAGAATTCCTCAAATTAATAACACACAAAGGACAATAACGCAAACATATGCAATACACAGCATGGAAGTTTCTTCATACAGATTAATAACTTCCACTAATAATATAAAACAAGCTTTGATCTGAATACAAGAGCACTCTGAATTTGACGGTCCAATGAAGTACAGTATTGCCTCTACAGCACAAGGAAGCTTTTTTGTAACAATAATGAACTTAATCCATAAATAAACTACACTATTGCCCTTGCTAAGTCCCAGCCATTAGAAAATAAAATGTTATCCGCCGTTCAGCTTCTAGAAGATGACTCAATCAGTTTCTACTCTGTACTTCTAGACAGTACGTCTACTCATTGCAGCTTCCTTTTATCTTCACCTCTAACATGTTTTAATTATATACGCACCACTCCCACCTATTAAAAGTAACTAATAACAGAATTCTGAAATTTGTTTACAAATTAAAAGTAATAAGATAAATTTAATCATTTTCCCGCATTTGCATAGAACTTGTTTTTAAAATCAGTGATATGTATTTTTGTTAAATTATGGGTTTGATCAGTTTGGAAAATCGTCAACCTGCACTAACCATAATCAGGTTGGACAAAATTGAAATCCCTAATTTCTCCCAGAAATCCATGTATATCATCTTTCTTAGATAAAACCGTGGACGTTTGAGTCAAATCAATCACATGTCAGGTCAAGTCCAAAATAAACACTGCATTATAACATTGAAGGAACACATCTTCAAATTCAAAACAGTGACATTAGTTGTTTATTATTAAAAAAAGATTTTTCCTTAGACATCAAGAAAACTTCAAATGAGACCAGTATCCAGGATAAAAATGCTCCCACACACAATATAAAGATAGGAAGCATTACAATATACACTACATGTTATGATACACAAAGAAGAAATTAGTTAAGATAGTTAGAATATCCATGAGTTAGTTACTCGAGGTGTTAGTTAGATATAAATAGGAAAGAAGGAGAGGAAAGGGGAAGAGAAGTGAATTATTGTAGTTTGAGCTTTAGCTCTTTGTGAAGGAGGATCCCTTGAAGGAGACAGTGCTCTCTTATTTTTGTTCTTTTATTGTATTCAATAAAAAACCTTTCTTTTCTTTCTCTTTTCAATTCTTGGTTCCTAATACTACGGTGAACATATTTACATATTGATGATTATCGATTAAGAAAATTAAAAGATGATGTACAATGATAGTTAATATAAATATGTTAACCAGAATGTCCAAACTTGTTCTTTGACCTTAATATAGCATTAGATGGGGATGATTCTCTAGGGTGCCAACAAATAAAAAATAAAAAAAAAAAAAAAGAATTGCAATGTTACCTTTCCTGTAAGAATAATCTCTCTAAGTAGACTAAATGCACTGTTTTTAGACAGACTTGATACTATTTTACAGCTCCATGGCAGTTTGGGATCTATCAACAATACTAAGACTTCCAACAAAGGAATAGCCGATGTATTAGATTCCTTCAAAGTTAATAAAAGCTGATCCTTCAAGTAATACCTGTGCAGAAAAAATACCATATAAGTATGATAACACAAAAATCAATCCCTACCTACCAATGTATATTATATATGTGAAATTTCATGTACCCAAGAAAAACAAAGGAACAAGTAGTAGATATACAAAAGTTCCATGTGATCAAAACATGAACCCAAGGTTTTAAAGTATTCTTCAAAATAAAATATACAGCAACATCAAAATCCATGCCAAAATGAGTCTTCCTTTTAAAAGGTCAATGAAAACACGAACTTATTACAGAAGTAATAGTGGAACAAGAAAAAACCAAACCAGAGCCTCACTTAAATTTATTATCCACCATAACCTGTATACATGATACATAATAATCAAAATCTTATTAGATTTTAGGTGCTGTAATAATAGAAAAAGTAGTAGATTCTCTATAATTAATAATATCTACACTATATATGTAATATAAGAAATATTTTTATTATTCTTCTATCGTATCTTTCTTATTAAAGGATATCAAATTTCCTCTATTTATTGTATTGTTGATTTCATTTTCTCAATATATAAAAAAGCATTTGTGTTATCTAAAAAACACAGTTTCAGCTCAGTAACTCTCTCTTTCCTATAGTTTAACCATATGTATTTAAAAATTAGACACAAGAGAAAATCGAGAAAGCATATAATAGAAATTGTTACAGATATGAAAAGTTTTAGTTATTGAGAAACAACGTTGAAAGGAATTTATAAAAACTAATTGATCCAGGGTCCTTAAAAAGGTCAAATTCTTGGAAGTTTCACTTGCCTAAACATCTTGGATCCCAGACTATGTGATTACATGGTCTAGAGTTCAATTCTTTGATGTTCCCACTTTTCTAAATAAACATATATCACAACACAAGGTAGAGACGATCAATGTGTTGCCCCTGCTTTAAGGCAAAGGCGTGAAAGACATGTTTGATATAAAACGCTTCATGTGGTCTTTGTCTGCACACCCCACAGCTTAATAATATTTCTCTTTTAAGAAAATAAGGAAAGGGGACAAAATCTAATAGCAGTGTGCACCACATCCTTCATCCAGGGGTCAGGGGGAATATCAATGCCTTTATATATGTAAGTGGATAGGGCGGTGTTTACAGACCCCTAATAGTGATCTTCAAATGATTTCTATAAGTTCTGATCTCAGGTTTGTATGGTCTGAGCCAAACATGGTGCGTTTTTATCTACATTAACTGTCTTTAGTCCTTTACCGTCTTTTACTTCCTTGGAGATTTTTTATCCTTCCCCTACCTCTGTTTTTTCTCTGCTATCTTTAATAAATTATATATTATAAAAAAAAATGGTTAGAGAATTTGAGAATCAACTGAAAAACAGCAGTAGAAACTTGCATTCAAACTCTCCAAAAAAGTACTCCAACCCATCAAACAGTCTCCATTTTCTCACTAATAAAACAAACTCTCCCAAAAGCAAAGTTATTGATGAAAAAAAGGTTTCCCTCTCATATGAGCCATTCATTTGGGCTTGAACCACGATAAATGCACAAACCCACTTAATTATGTGCATTTGTCATTTGTTCTTGAAATAAACTTATTATGGACAAAAGGTGCAAGGACAGATTGATGATCAGAGACCTTGATACCATGTCATTAACTAACTCCCCCAAAAGCTTAGGGTATAAGGAGAAGGAACATGAGTATTAAGTCTTTAACACAAGCCAATCAAATAAAAGTAAAAAGCACAAAGTATTGACAAGATCCTCTACAGCCCATTTCAAATTCATATTCACCATTCAGCCACCACTTCTAACAGCGTTCTAATCGAAGTAAGCAAAAAAACTCAGGAATACAGGTCCAGTCTAAACAAAAAACCATTTCGAAATTATTCATAACCAAAACAAATATATATATATATATATATATATATATATATATATATATAACCATTTCTTCTGACTTTAATTTACTGACCTCGTAAAAAATATCACAAATGAAACAGAAGAAACAAACTAATACTATCCCCAGTCCTCTCTACAGGAAATGGGTGCAAATGTTTTTTGTCCTGATTATATGAATTAAATATTATACCCTTAACTTAATTTATTGCCCATAAAACTGGATGCATTAATTGGTCTATTAACCACATAAGATATACTCATTAAAGAAAAGTTATGCCTTGAATTACAAGTAGTGCAGATAAATATAATCAACACTTAAACCATTTAATTCTCTGGTTATTTTTTAAATAAAATTTAAATTTACGACATTATTAACTAATATTAAAACTACATAACTTGCTATTTTAATTGATGTTAATCAATTAGTTGCTTATTTCTTCTAATAAAAGGATATAAGGTGGTAGTATTGTTTAACAGTAACATGAAACTTAGAATCCAACGCAAAAAAAACAATAAACTAAAATGAAAATAGCAACCAGGAAGAAAATTTAGAAAAGCCAAAGGCCCAAAAGTTAATGAATTTAAAACAAATAAAACCAACCTATTATGATGTACAGCACGAATACAAGTATATACAAATTGCTTCACTCGATAGTTCACCAAAGCACACCTGGACAAGTAGTCCTCAGCAGCAAAAAGTTGGACGACATCCCCTGTTGCATACATTTTAATCGTACACATTAAGCTCCATTCCCAACACTAAAACTTGCAGAAACAGCAAGGATGCAGAGGCAGATATCATCAAACTAAAAACTGATTTTGTTCTAACGAGACAAAGATTCAAATATATTAGATCAGCAGCACACAGAAAAAATAAAGAATGATCAAAAGTCATTTTTTAGTAAGTTTATCTTCTCTCTTTTTTCCTTGAGATGGTTTTGTGGGAAGGGTTGCATGCCTTGGGTTAGGACTTTGCATGTGAGGTTTATGAGGCAAAGATAAATCTCTCTTAGTCCAGGAGTGTGATGATATGACTAGATTGTTGATCAGAGTATTTTATGTGTAAATTTTACCATGCTGTAACAGTAGCGAAGTTGGGAGCATAAGCTCAGTTAAACAAGTTGAAAATGTAAGTGAAGCTAGTCATAATTTGATAGCACCATAGAGTAGATGATTTGGACTATGGATGTGACTTCGTCACAATGTTTTTTGATTTTTGTGTAGGGAATGGGTATTGTTGGATGATATTCAAAGCCTTGAGTTTTGATATGGATAGTATGTGTGATGATTATTTTCAGAAATTCTGATGATGATTCTAAGTTTGAAATATAGTTGATGTTCTTGATATACATTATCAGTTAGTAATGTATTATATGAATGAGATATTGAATTGCTGAAAGCGATAAAAATTGGTTAATTTGTATAGTTTGTGTTTGAAACTCTAAATGAGTTGTAATATAATATGTTGATGTTATGGTAGCAAAAATGTAGAATGTTGCAGGTGGGTCAAATTGGTTCAAGATGGTCTTATTTAAAAAGGATTGCTCAATTATATGCATGAATTGTGGAAATATGCATATATGGTTTTGATATGCACATGTATGTGAGATTTAAGACATGAATTACCATTTTTTGTATCTCAACAGAAATAACTTCTAGAGAGGGAAAAGAATTTCTATTTTGTTTGATTTCTTTTCTTAAAATATGTATATATTTATAATTCCCTATGTGAATGAAAGTTTATTTAAGAGATTTTAAAGTGTAATATGAATATTACTTATATGTTTATATTATCTTGTGATGATTAGTAGTAATATAAATCTTAGTGGGATGTTCACAAAAGGGGAAGAAAAAAGTGCATGTATAAAAACTATACTGCAATGGACATTTGAGAAAGTAATAAAAGCACAACTTCAAAACATGCAATCAGGAACAATATTTTAGCATTCCAAAACGAGGGTTCTGGAATGCATTCTCTCCCATTCTAAAATGAATACTCTTGAAATATTCAAGAATGAAGGCTCCGAAATACATTCTCCCCAGTTTCAACAGCAAAGGAAGAGTTGTTGGCAGTGGAGACACATTTCTCATCCAAGGGCAGAACATTCCAAAACCCTTATTCAAATGATAAATAATAATTCTAAGTGCAGGATATGGAGTTGCACAGCCCCTGTTATAAACAAAAGGTTGGAATGGTATATAATGAATTTTCGGATGGTGTAGGAAGCAATAGGTACGAAGCAAAGACCCATAATCGGTAACGAAACAATCATAGCCAAATATGGTACTTTTGTGACCTGATAATCTCCCCCCCACCCCAACCACACACACACACACACACATATATATAGAATGAAGATAAAAAAATGACACTTATAATGTGCTGCGCATATATTGGCAAATGAAAGATAATCCAATCCAAAGGGTCGAAGATAAACACATAATTATCAGAGAAGCTACTAAAAGAGACCTTGCTATAAATTGTTTTATTAAAATACAGGTTGTTCATCGTGGTTAATGGCATTGGTTGCTAAGCTCATATAATTGACTCCACTCAGTCAGACAGGGCTTGGTTTGCATTGTCAGTTAAACAGATATTTTTCGGGTGGTTGAAGGACTAAATGTAAAAGAAATAAACATTCCAGCTTGCAGAATCTTGCTAAAAACCTAATAAAATGTACATTATGAAATAAAAACAATATCATGACAAAAGGAACGCTGATTAAAAATTACCACTCTCTTGAACAAACTGTTGAAGCAATCGGCAAATTTGCACAAGAATTAAAAAATCATCAATATTTTCTGCATTAAAGAAATAGAGGAACTGACGGAGGAAATCAGAATCTGGACCAAAAGCATTCCTGAATGCAAATAAAGTGGCATTAACTTTAGTTTTAACGCAGAGTTTGGGTCAGACTACACTAAATAAATAAATAACTTTTAGAGAAACTGAGTGAAAGGAAGCAAATAGATGTCATGCAACAATTCAGAGTAAACAATCGAATTTCACCTGTCTAAATTCTGACAGTTCTCCCCATAGATGCTAAGAAATTTCTCTCGTAATTTAGACTGTTCTGTTCTGACAACTTTTCTTCCTCTGAAGCATTTCTGTAGCAAGAATCAGTCAACAATTTGCAAGACGCTCATGAAAGATAGATTAACACTCATCATAAATGTATCTTTCCAGTAATAGATGTTTATAGCACATATGAAACCATATTGTAGGGGCCTAAGCTTTAAAGTTAGGAAATGTGAAATGCTTATTTCCCATAGATGCACACACTAAAAATTGTTTTACAATTTTATAAAACAAATTTCATAGAACCATAAAAAGGATGAGCACTGACCAAAATAAAATTTAAATAAATGATGCATCTAGAATTGCACAAACTTCTTTTTCTTACAGCAAGTAGATGGCATGGCATTGTTCAACAGGCATTTACCCTAGTTCATAAGGTCAATTTGAATTTAAATTTTGATTGTACAGATGAGAGATGTTAAATAGCATGGCAAATTATTGTAAGCAAAATCTTCAATGTTGATATCATTATGTATGCAGTGCAATGTATAATTAATTGATTCAGTCATTTTATATGCCATATCATTGTGACTGTGAAAGAACTACAGATTTATTTCCTCAATGATCATTGGAACTTGACCAAGGAGAACATGGAATAATCAAATTTGAAATTTAAGAGAGGACTGTTAAAGATATGATACCCTGTTACAAGTTTAACTCATGATATATACTCCAGCTAGAGGGGGAATGTTACAGATATGATACTCTACAACTAGAAAAATATGCATGGGTAATATTCAAGATATGGTTAGATACTCTAAAGAGATATGTATAGCTCAAGATCAGGGATTATATCCCTTATTACCCTTTATTTTGTTTCCTTATTTTGCATTCTTGATCATTATAAACAGAGAACTTTTTTACTGTTTTTACACACATTCAGCAAATCCTACATTAACTTTAAACTTGAACTTTGGAGATAGACTTTGGAAACAAAGTGTATTCGCTTAAGTAGGAAAAATGGGAGACTGCATTCCACAAGTTTATCAGTTTATAATACAAAAGGATGGAGAAATCAACAAGGATGTCACAAAGGATACATGAGGATTGCATAAAATGGAGAAAGACATATGGGGTTATTATATAGAGAAGAGATGTGTGTAAGACTGATTGACAAAAGATTAATAGAAAATTGATTAAGGTGGTTTGGGCACATAAAAAGGTCAGGAGAAGAACAAGTGATGAAAAACTAGACTGCATGGTCTTTAGTCCTATGAAAGGAAGAGAGGGAAATAAAAAAGGACAATAGAGGAAGTCATCTAGAGAGAGCTCCCAGTAAGCAATATCCCTAAAAAAATTGTTTTAATAGAGAAAAATGGTGTGATCCGTGAAACAGAGCTCACCAAGTGGGACAAAAAAAAATGTTGTTATCCGGTAGACTTCCATAGAACAAGCACATTTGTCGAGTTTGCACTCTTCATGCCCAATATCATCACGCACCGCTAACCACACAAAAAACTTAACTTCCTCTAGAGCATGTAGCTTTCAGATCCAACATGACTATTGACTAGAAGTATTGTAGTTGCATTTCATGAATCAATGTACCCATGCTTACTTATTAAAAAAAAAATTAAAATTATTTGACATTGAAGTTGTTTGCACTTTCCTTCAATGAAGAAAGAGAAAACTAAAATTTGGTACAAATAAAGGAAAGAATATCACATGTTATTACTAACTATATTTATATTATTACTTAACTTTAAATTACTAAACATACTAAAATTATGCAATAAAACAATAAATATAATTTATTCAATAAATTTAAAATAAAATACCACATAAAATAATAGATATATTTTTATAACAATCTACTAAATGAAGTGAGATGAAATATAAAAAATATACTTTTGATTGATATGTTTTAAATTGTGTTTTTAGTGTCAATATTTTCTATTTAATGAATAAATCATTTACATATGTGTGTTTGTTGAATAATAGTAAGTACTTTTACTATGAATTTTTTTTAAATATCATATAAAATGAAAAAAGCTAGCTATATGTCTGCATTTTAAGGCAAAATTTATTTTTAGAACAATTTGGACCAACTTTCCATCACAGGTTTAGAAGTTATGGGAAGAATGAGAATCTGTGATTTTATGGCAGTGAAGTGCTTTAGTTCCTCTAGTGAATGCAGTTGGACTGTGTTGTTGTTAAGGGGAGGCTCGTTAATAGTTATGTAACTCTAACTGATAAGAATGTCCAAAATGCAGTCTATTTCCATTACAATTACATCTAATTATGGAACGAGAACGAGTTTATGGCTTTTGTCCGGCCTCTGCTCAGATATTTAAAGGAAATTGTTATCGCCAATAAGCAAACAGTTGAAAGAACTTATATGCACATGTTAGTAATTTATGTTTGTATATTTTTGTCATTATTGTTATAGGAGAACTTCCTATCCTCCTCCTGGTGCATTCTGTCGTCGTAAAATTCTCCTACGCCTTTTATCAAAATATAATAATGATGATAGTCAATCAGCAGTTAGGTTTGCATCACCACTCAAAACAGCTAAAGTCACTATGTCTGATTCCTAATGATATTATGCGTACATAGGTTGCTGAGAGCCAGAACACCCATCATCACATCTCAAAAACACCCTCAAGAATCTCAAACACTTGACAGTACACACCTAAGACTTAAAAAACAGCAATTGAAATTGCCACAGCCAACTCACTACCAAAATCAAGGCATTAAAATGCAATAATAGCTGCAAAATGAATAAGCAAAGAAACATAAAGTTCAATTGTTTGCATAGAGAAACCATACCTGAATCCTGAGTGCAGCAGAGTTCTGCTGGCGCAACCACAAACGCCGGTTCCGCTCTAATCGTGTTTGTTCAAGAAGATTCTTTCTGTCCCGTTCTTTCGAGCTGCGACCGCCTAAATCAACACGCTTACGAGTAGACGGATCGCCGCTGAAAAACATGTTTATTCGATTTTCTTTCCACGCGAGCTTCGCCCAATTCACGCCCTAATTTTCAAAAATGAGAAACAAAGAAAGAAAGAGAAGCGAATAGAACAACCGAAGCACGCGAAGCGGAGTTAAATCTGCAATGAGAAAGATTTCAACGACGACTCGAAGCCCTAGAAATGGAGACCACAACAGCGGTAGTAGCTCGAAAGAGAATTGAAAATTGGAGATTTCGATTATGGGGGCAGAAGATAATAATAATAACAATAATAACAATACAGAATAATAATTCTGTATTTATACGCAGAAACTTCTCCGAAGAGAAAATAAAAAAAATAAAAGCAAACGCGAATCTTCTTTAACTTTCTTGGTGAAGTGTGTTAACATGCCAGGAAGGTTCTGATGGAAAGGAACAAGCAACCACCGGTTCAAATGCCAAACTATGGTAGAAAACGAGTTGCGAAAAAAAACTTCAGTGTATATTTTAATTTATATGAATATAATAATAGTTACAGAAAATTAAATGTTATAATCCTGAGTTTATTATCTATTATATGATAATTTAATTCAGCATAAGACAGATTTATAAAGCAACCAGAAATATACTTTCATTAAATTGACCGACACTTACGCAAATATTATTATTTTTTGTAATTATTTATAAACTAATTATTACGATTATTTTTAATTAGATGTGAGTAAGAAAAACCAATGAAGTCGACATAATTTTTTTATTTCAATATTTTGAGTTGTTTCTTGTCATTGTAAATAAGAATTGTATTCTTACAATCCAATTATAATAACCATAATTAATAAGTTTTGTTTCATTATTTAAATTTTAATCTTTTAGATAAGGTATCACCTTCTTCTAAAAAGTTGTTCTGACATATAGGTTGACAAAACTATATATTTATAACTATTTTTTTATTATAAAATTATTTTGTGTCTTGATTTAAAATAAAATAGTTTATTTAGTAATTTGGTTATTATATTTATATTTATAATTTAATTTGTATCTTTGTTTTTTTTTTATTTTTTAAGTACAGTTAACGAGATATTTTTCTCTTAAAGGTTAATATCATTAGAAGTTGAACATGTGTTAATCCAAATATTTTTTCTTCCGCAACACAATTTCATTATTCATCACGTTGACAACCACCACTACAATGACACCCTCCCTCCTCTTCTCCATTGCCACGATAAAAAAAAATAGTTTAAAATATTTTAATTATATCATTAAAATTAATTATTTAAGAAATTAAGAGAATTGAATTGTAAATTTTTAGTGAAAATTAGAATTAGTTTTTTTTGAAAATCTTGAATCAATTTAGTTCCTCATATTTAAAAATGCGTGTGTGGATTGAGTGCTTTTAATCAATTTTATGTTAAATTTATTTGACGTTTCAAATGTGTATCTCATCTAACAATGAAACGAAAATGTATCAAACAGTATAAACAAACTAAAATACTATAATGAAATGTGTTTAAAATATCAAAGAAACTTGATAAAATTTAGATAAAATGACTAAATTCACGCATTTTTAAAGATAGGAGACTAAATTGGTTTAAGGTTTTTAAGAGATACTAATTTCAATTCTCACTAAAAGTTGAAAGACTAAAAATATATTTAACCCATGATTTAATTACTAGGTATTTCAAATTCTTTTAGTTATTGAAATTTCTCATCCACAAACAAGGTTATGTTTAAACTCGTAACTCGACAATTATAATATTTAAAAATAAATTATAATTGTATATATTTCAAATTAGAATACCAAATAAAATTTCATGAAAACCAAATGATTTATTAAATTTGCAAATATTAATGAAACTCAATTGATAAAATTTAAAAATATATTTTTTCAAAAATATAAAAGGAAAACAAAAATTAAAATTAAAATATATTTTAAATGTTTGTTTATTTTAATTTTTTAAATTCTGATGAATCCTTTTTTTTATAAACTAATAAAAATTATAATACATCACTTAATGAACATTTAAATAAGGAAAATGTTAACTCGTGTGCACTGTTTAAGATGTAATTAATGAACATTGAATTTTGTAAAAGTTCATAGATGTTTGCAATATTAAATAAATGATAACTTTAATAATTATTACTGCATTTTTACTTTATTTAGAGGACAAAAATACCCATAATAAGTGTTATACATATGTAATTTACCTTGATAAAAATTAACAATAAATAAATATTGTTTTTCTTAATATAGAGAATATTATGTTAATTATTTTTTTATTAACAAAACAAATAATATGTTATTTTCCGTTATTTAAAAAAAAACTGTGATATGAGATATGAGATGAAAGATGAAAGATAAGAAATAAGATATATGAGATAACAAACAAGAGACAACAGATAAAAAATAAGAGATAAAATATAAGAGTTGGGAGATAAAAGATAAAATACAAGTGATAAGTGATAAGAGATAAACGATAAGAGATAATAGATAATAGATAATAGACAAGTGATAAGAGAACAATAATAAATGATAAGTTATAAGTGATAAGAGCAAAATGATGAGTGATAAGAGATAAGTGTTAAGTGATAAATGATAAGTGATAAGTGAATGGTGACAAGTGATAAGTGATGAGTGATAAGTGATGAGTGATGAGTGATAAGTGATGAGTGATGAGTGATGAGTGATGAGTGATAAGTGATGAGTGATGAGTGATGAGTGATGAGTGATGAGTGATAAGTGATAAGTGATAAGTGATAAGTGATAAGTTATAAGTGATAAGTGATAAGTGATAAGTGATGAATGATGAATGATAAGTGATAAGTGATGAATGATGAATGATAAGTGATGAGTGATGAGTGATAAGTGATGAGTGATAAGTGATAAGTGATAAGTGATAAGTGATAGGTGATAAGTGATAGGTGATAAGTGATAAATGATAAGTGATAAGTGATAAGTGATAAGTGATAAGTGATAAGTGATAAATGATAAGTGATAAGTGATGTGTGATAAGTGATTAGGGATGGCAACGGGGCGGGGCGGGGACGGGTTTCACTATCCCATACCCATCCCTGTAAAATAAATTCATCAATATCCCTATACCCAAACCCAATGAGTATTAATGTTTTATCTCATCCCCATCCCCACCGGGTAATGAGTATAATCTCGTACTCATACCCGTACTCGTTTCCTTACTAACTTCAATATAAATTTTAATTAATTTTTATAAAATAATAAAAAATTACGGTAAAGGAAACATAATATTATCACATATTCAATATTAGAAGGATGGTTGTCTCTTTGATATCAAATACTTTGAAATAAATTATAATTATTTACATTTTAGATTGGAATACCAAATAAAATTTCATGAAAACTAAAACATTTATTAAATTTGCAAACTGCAAACATTAATGAAACCTAGTTGATAAAATTTAAAAATATTTTTAAAAAAATTTAAAGGAAAACAAATATTCAAATTAAATTATATTTTAAATGTTTGTTCACTTCAATTTTTTAAATTCTAATTAATCTCTTTTTTTATACACTAATAAAAATGTTAATACATCACTTAATCAAAATGACGCAAATAACAAATAATAAACATAATAAAACAAATTTAACATGATTATTGTATCTTTTGAACTCCAATATATGTTGGATGGTGATAAAAAAATATTCATGACAATTACATTAAATTTTGATATTGTAGTAAATAAAAGTTATTTATACAATTATAGTGAAAAATTACAGTATGATTGATATAATGAGTTAAAAAATAAAAATAATTAGATAAAATATATTGAAATAGTATTCTACATGATGAAAATAAACAACAAATAAAAATATTAAAAAATTAACGAATGTATGTCTTAGAAATAATTTGGGAAACTATTGAAAGAAATCACACAAAGGAAAACGAGTGTATAATTAAGGGTATGATAAGATGAAAAATACCTTAGACATCTAAGAACACTTTTCAAATATCAACATATATACTCAATGGTTGAAAAATAATTGTTTTAGCGAAACAAAAGAGTTTTTTAAATGAAACAAAAATTAATAAAAATAAGTAAAGAATTTTTTTTTATATTACCTAGTAAATGAAAGATTTAGGCTATTAAACACTTAAATTGAGAGTATTGAACATACTCATGTGAAAGGAAAATATACAATAAATAAAAATAATAAAAAATAATAGAAATATTCAAATATGAGATATAAAAAATTTGTAATTGACATACATAATTTTAACATAATTACATAAATGTTATGATAAGATGAAAAATATATTGGAGATGTGAATGAGTTTCATGACAACCCAAATAATTAGAAGAAATAAAAAATTGAGAAATAAATAAATAAATATATATATATAGGGTTACTTAATTAATTGTGAATATTTTAATAATTTAAATGATGACGGAGATATGGCGGGGATGTGTATTATGGCGGTGATATGTACATACCCATAACCATCCTCATACCCAATAGAAAAAGTCGGGGATTCCCCATACCCATACCCATACCTAGTCAATGCGGGGATTCCTCGTCAAAACGTGACGGGTTCGGATAATACCCACGGGGACGGATTTATTTACCATCTCTATAAGTGATAAAAGACAAAAGACAAGACATAATACATAAGTGATAAGAAAAAATAAATAAAAGATTAGAGATAAGAGACAAAAGACAAGAGATAAGAGATATGCATAACAACGGGACGGGGCGGGGACGAGTTTCGTAATCCCGTACTCATTCCTATCAAACAAAATTCATTCTCATTTTCATATCCAAACCCAACGGGTATCAAAGTTTTGTCAAATCCACATCCTACCGGGTAATGGTTATATACTCGTACTCATACTCGTACCCGCTTTCTTACTGTTTTAGTATTAATTACTTGATTTTTATAAAATAATATAAAATTACGGTCAAGAAAATATAATATTATCAAATATTTAATATTAAGTGAATGTTTGTTTATTCGATATCAAATATTTAAAAATAAATTATAATTGTATACATTTTAAATTAGAATACCAAATAAAATTTCATGAGAACCAAATGATTTATTAAATTTGCAAATATTAATGAAACTCAATTGATAAAATTTAAAAATATATTTTTTCAAAAATATAAAAGGAAAACAAATATTTAAATTAAAATATATTTTAAATGTTTGTTTATTTTAATTTTTTAAATTCTAATGAATCTTTTTTTTTTATAAACTAATAAAAGTTATAATACATCACTTAATCAAAATCATGCAAAGAATAAAGATTAAACTAGTAATAATATTTTTTGAATATAGATATTGTATCTTTTAAACTTCAATATATGTTAGATGGTGATAAAAAAAAGGATTCATAGAAATTATATTAAATTTTTATACTATAGTAGATAAACTTTATTCATACAATTATAGTGACAAAATCAAATTTTTATAATGAGTTAGAAAATAAAAAAACAGTTATATGAAATATATCAAAATAGTATTTTACATGATAAAAATAAACAACAAAGAAAAATAATGAAAAAGTTTGAAACATGTGCCTTAGAAATAATTTGAGAGATTATTGAATGAAATCGCACAAAGAAAAACAAATATATAATTATAGGTATGATAAAATGACAAATACCTTAGAGATTTAAGAAAAAATTTAAAATATCAACATAATCAATGGTTGAGAAATAACGAAAATTATTTTAGCAAAACAAAAACGTTTTTCAAATTAAACAAAAATTAATAATAATAGAGCAAATAAGATAATTTTTTTATATTATATAGTAAATGAAATGTTTATGCTATTAAACACTTTAATTAAGAGTATTTAACATTTTCATATAAAAGAAAAATATATAATAAATAAAAATATTAAAAAATAATAAAAATATTCAAATGTGAGACATAAAAAATATTTAATTAACATACATCAATTGAACATAATTGGATAATGTTATGATAAGATAAAATATATATGGGAGATGCGAAAGAATTTCATAAAAAGCAAACAATTAAAAGAATTAAAAAATAAAATGTGTATAAATATATATATATATATATATATATATAATGTTACTCATTGACGATGAATATTTTAATAATTTAAAGGACATGGATATGGCGAAGACAAGTATTATGGCGAGAATGAGGACGGGGACGAGACAGATTTGTACATCTTCCATATTCAAGAATTCCTCTCAAAATGGGGACGAATTTGGATAATACATACGAGTTTATTTGCCATCTTGAACAAGAGACAAAATATTAGTGATAAGAGATAAGGGATAAAATATAAGAAATTACCAAAAAGACATAAGGGATAAAAAATAAAAAATAAAAAAATAATTCTTTGTAAAAAGTTATTTTTTATGTTATTTACCGAGGTGTTTTTTTTTTCCTGATGGAAGTGACACATTTTTTAACCATAAATTTATTTCTCTTCCGTCTTCTCAAAGAAGACTTCTTTATTGACACAATTAAAATTTATAAATATAACAATTGAATTCCTGACATAATTAATGTTTAACACAAATAAATAACTTAACAAATTTCAAGTTATAGGAAAGTTACTGTGAAGAATTTTATTAAGTTTATCGGTAAAATGAAATCTCTAAAATTTTAAAGGAGTAGTGTACTATTGATATAAACTAACATTTGTGTGTGTACCAATTTAAGTCTAAAACTAAACCATCAATAAATAAATAAATATTAAAAGATATAAAAAAAATGATAAAGAAATTAACAACAAAGGATTTAAATACATATTATGACACCGGAGAGTATTTCTCATTATAAATTACTTACGATAAAATGATCTTTTTAACCATAATCATGTCATCAAACTCATTCAATTATATAATAAATACTAATTGTTTAAACAAATGATTATAAATTAACCGATTATAATATCTATTCGTTACTAATTATAAGTTATCAATGAACGGTATACATTAAGAATTTTTGAAGATGTTCAGTCAAAGCCACTTTATTTATAATTAGCATATAAAGATACGATAGTGTATGTTAATACAATTTTTAAATATGAATGACAATATGTTAGTTGCTGATAATAATGTAATGTTATTATGTTAATATATAAAATAAATTTATATTTATTTAAAATAAAGTGGAATGTTAAAAATAAAGTGAAATAAATAGAGAAATTAATTATTGATGAATAAAAAAAAGATAAACAATTTTGTAGAAAATAGGTAAAAATAATCATTAATTTTAAAAAAATTAATAAATTGTTATGAATTAATGATTGTCCATTGATTTGATATATTTACTCATATGATTCATTACTCTTTATGGTAAATATTTGTATTAACTAAGTTGATTTGTTTCTTTATGGATATCTATAAATAGGACTCTTCCTATCAATAATAACACACAAATGAGTTGCTCCCTATTCTCTATTCTCTATTGTTTCTTCTCTTCTCTATTATCTATTATTTATTCTCTCTATTATTCACTTTATTTCATAACATAAATAATTATATTGTAAATGGTAAAATTAGTATTATGAAATGTGGATAAAAAGAGGAAATCCTCTTTATATATTGTTATAGATATTAATTACAATTAGATGTTATTTACAACATTCTAAATTTGAAAATATTTTTCAAAGCAAATGAAATATAATCTAAACAAGCAAAAAGTGATGAAATTAATATAAATATTACACACGAAGAAAAAACACGTATGTATTATTGAAATTAATCAAATTATTGAAAATATTTATGATTTGGAATATCTTAAATTTGAGATCAAGGAAAATAAACTTGTATGTATTATTTATTTTATTTGAAAAAGAAATAAATATGTGTGAAGGGAATTTCTTACTATATACCTGTAAACAAAAACAAGTGAAAAAATGAAATTTACTCTCTCTTTTTCTCTTTTCCTCTCCCATAGAACCTCTATATTTTCCTCCACCTACACCCCATCTTTTTTTTTTTTTCCATTTTCACCTTCATCCTATCTTCTTTTCCATCTTCACTTCCACCCTATCTTTTTCTTCCACCTCCACCTCCACACATCATCTTTTTCCATCTTTATTCTTAGAAACATTTACAAACGTTCGTTAAAACAAATGAAAATATCATAATGATATGAAATGTAAGAAAAAAGATGATAATCAATGATGAAATACATGAAATTTAAGTTATGAATTTTACAATCTGTGTGTCACATTGTTAGAAATCCAAGTGTGAGTCTAAGTCTCACATCTTATAGAAATGAGAAAGTAGAACATTATATAAGAATAAAAGACTCATAAACCCATAGTCTTAAGGTTTTGGTTGAGAGTAGTGTCAATGACTTATGTGGTTGAGCTCAGGTCTCATTGGTGTTGCATCTTTCCCATGAAATTCCCTCTTTAAACCTAACACAGGTAGTTTCCGTAGAAAAATATTTTTCTTAAAGAGCTTGAAAAAGAAATCAGCAGTGCAAAGAGCAAAAATGAAAGAGTGTGAATATCACGACAGGAACCTTTGAATAACATACTTTGTGGACTTTCTTCTATATGGTCCAGTAATAATATTCAAGTTTACAAAAAAGTCCAACTCAACAACAGTTCATGGACTCCCGGCCCAATTCTGATCATACGAATATTGATCTTTCATGCAAGTAAATGGCACACCAAATTAAACCATTAACAAAAATACAGCAAAAAAAGAAAACAACTTAGCAATGAAAACCTTAAAATTTTCAATCTATAAAAGTCAATAACAATATGTTTTTGTAACTGAAACATGATATCTCTATACGACGAAAACTGGTAGCAGTTGACCCGACAGAAATTGAAAACGGGTTATTTGTTTTTATGATTAATTTCAAACGGTATTAGGCGTTGCTGCAAAACAACAGTTGCAAATCAATTAAGGTTTCAGTGCTTCATTCTAATTCAATGATCAAGACAAAATTAACATAAATGTTTAGTTTTAACCACAATGCTTACCTAGCCGACTCACTAACTCACCCACTTAATTAGCAGCATTTCTTAAATAACATGTAAGAAGATATTTTGGTCATTGACATTTGGTTTGAACTCTTTGACCCTTATTTTTTATACCCTTTTTTGGGTACCCATTAACATTGTTTTTGACTGGCCAAGCTTGTTGAATGTGAATCAAGTGGCAGGTTTCAGATACCTTCCAGAGTGTGACCTATAAAATGAAATCATTGCATATATATATATACATAACTCTGTTCAAAAGATCAAAACAAGTCCAATTTTTTCTCTCTAAGTAGTATTGTGGTTACTATAATACTATATATCTTTGTTATTTGCATTTAATAATAGCATTACAATGAAACACACGTTCTTGGTTTGACCAAGAATCTTCTTCTTTGGGATATAATAATGATATCTTAATAAGATAATTGATGCGTTGAGCACTAGGTTAAAGTAGTGCACGAATGGTGTGCTTTGTCTTCATGGACTTTGCTTGCTACAATGGTGTGAAAGCCATAAGAAATGGCTTCGTATTAGCATAAAGTTTTTGTCCTCTTTGTCTCAAACTTTAATTAAAGAATCAAAACAAAAAACAGACAAAGCATGATCCATAATTGCCAATTAAAGAGTCGTTAATCATTTCCTTTTTTAATGGGTTCTCGAATGCCTTCAACAGTAGTAATTAAGGGTTTAACTAATAAATAAACAACAAAAAAAGAAAACAAGAAACTGTGCGTTTTGAAAACTTGGTGCATGTGTTTGAAGTTATAATATTAGTATTAATAGGTGTGATTGGACTGAAAGGGATAATGGTGTTGGGCTTTAACGAAACCACATGTTCCCTACACCAAAGGTTTCCACAAGAAAGTGAAAACTGTAGTGCTTTTTTGGCAGTTTGAAGGGACATTGCTGCAAAGTTCAAACTCCAAGAGTGAGTCGATGAAATGATTAATTTGGTAAGAGAGTGAAGAGAGTGGTTTTGGGTTTTGCCTTCCACTTGGGAGGAAATGGTGGTGATTCGATAACTCCAAAGCAAGGTTGAGTTGAGGTAGGTTCTATGTTCCTACGTTGGTGTTAATTAAAGTGAATGGTTTGGTTGATTTATAGTGTGTACTGTTGTTTGGCCTATTATAGAGGGTCCCAAACATTTTGGTCCATGTTATGCGTTATGTGCTGTGTCTTTTCAGAGCATATAGACCAAAAAGCCAAAAATTTCACCCTGCATTATAGTGGAACATATGGAATATGCATGTGATCATGTTTCTCAGAAAGGAGGTTGAAAGGATGCCCAACACACATGTGACATGGTTTTCATTATGATCGATGAAGAAAGTTGATTCACCTCAAAAGAAAGATGTGAAAAAGTTGACGTATGCCATCAAAAGAAACAAATAAGCTCCATAGATTGCAGCTATGTGGGGGACGCCATTCCAAAATTTCTACCATTATGTTTTCAACTCATCAATTTTAATCAATAAGCAAGTCTGTGATATTTTTTTTGTTAAATGTATGATTCAATTAAAATTATGACCCATTTTATATCATTTACTACCCACATAAAAAAAAGAAAACTAAAAGTGCATCCATTATCTACTAAGAAATTTATCCAGCAAATTTCGTTAGATTTTTGTTAGCGGGAGAGTTGAACTCACAACCTTTCTCATCCTTCCTCTTAAATTTCATCAAATCAATCTTATTTCTCTACATTGTTAGCAAATGGATCAAACCAACGACCTTTCCCTCCCTTCTTTTCCTTCTAACCACTAAGTCACCTTATCACTCCTAATTTCCTATTTTTATATTGTTTCTGATTTCTGTGTTTTCTATAGTCTGAATATTTCTATATATTCAATGTCTCTCTTTTATAAAGATGCAAACTTCCATCCTCTCGATAAAGTATTATTCCTTTAATCTTCTCTCACTTCTATTTTATCAAACACTAACACTAAAACATGCATATAACTTTTTTTTTTCTGTTGCAGCATTATATATATTATCTTGATCTTGAATGTTAATCACATTTGACTGTTTGATCAGAGAGTGATGGAGGAAAGTTAGAACGGAGGATGGAGAAGTGAAGGTTATTTTTTTCTATCAATGGTATTATAACCAAGATAATCCATATCATTTTAAATTTTTAAAAACATATTTTATTTTTATTACGTTGTGCTTTGAAAAATACATTTAAAAAAAATGTAACTATCCCAAACGACCCCTAATAATATCCTAATCGTTTATTTTCTTCTTTTTCCCTTCCTAAATCATCGTTCAACAAAGAACATAAATTTGTTACATATATGTTAGCATCAAAGTTAAGATTTTATCATAGTTACAACCAGATTTCAATCTCCACTTGCAAATTTGTTGAATTCATCGAAACTTTAAGTTTAGTTTCTTTTTTTTAAGGAAACATTATGAACATGTAACATCATACAAGAAGACAACTAACATGTGTTTTTTTTTTTTTTAAGTGCATACATTTTTCTAATATAAAAGATTAGCTGTTTTGCTGAGAAAAATATATTAGAATTTTTTTCCCAGATACAAGAAATAAAACAAAAAAGAAAGAAGGTGGCCGATAATGGGGGAATATATTAATATTAGAAGAAAGGAAAGTGAATTGAATAAACCCGTAATAACGATGTCAAGAAAATATAGAAAAGTTTTCCAATTATTTAAAGACCAGTCGTTTTTAAATGTAGACTTTACTCAATTGGTGCCATTGTATCTAGACTTGCTCACTTATCTTTCATCAAATCTAACTCATATTTCTCTTCATATAATTTCAAGTCTCACACATCACTTTCTCTCAATATTTTTTTCTTCTTCTTCAAATCGCACCTGTTTCATTACATATCTTATTCGTCACCATCTTCACTATTTTTATCGTCATACACCCTCATCTATAATTGAGAACCATAACACATTTTTCCCCTTCTTGTTTTCATATATCTTTATTTATTATTGCTCCTAAATTATATAGATAAAACAACAAATATAAAGGATAGACTTAAAATGAATATATATAAATCTTTTTAATTATTATAATTTCTTCGCATGCAAAACTATATTAGGTAGCACAAAAAGAAGAGGGAAAGATAAGGACAACATTAAAATGAAAAAGACAAAGGACATAAACTTTTTTATCCATGGATAAAACCTTTTTCTCAAGAAATGGTCAAATAGTTATTCTAACTTATGTACCACACTTTCTTTTCACCATCGTATACAGAACATTTTCAAAAGTTCCCATTTCTATGACAAATAATATATTTGCAATGTAAATTCTCTCTCGAGCATTTTCGTGTGATGCACGATTATAGAGTATATACCTCCCGCACTACTAGACCTACTTATGCCAATCATCATAGAAAATGTATTCATTTTATTATCGTTACTTTATTTTCATTTAGAAAAATACACTCCATTTTTTCCCTTTTATTTCCTTTACCTACTAACTATATTATATTTTACTCACAAATAGTTTTTTTAAGTTTAATTTGTAAAGTAAGATTTTCACTATTTTTATATTATAAATTCATCTTATCTTTGATTAATGTTAAGAGGTAGAGTTTGCATCCCGCTTATATATTATGATGTTGTCTTATTTCTAGGTGATGTGAGACTTCTAATACACTCTAATGTTCAAGAAATCTTCTGCTAGGATTAGCTATAACATGTTTCTAATTGGATGTTGAGAGGTTGAATTTAAACCTAATCCAATTCTACAAAATCGACTTGTAAAATGATATATGTACCTCACTTGTATACTATGAAATTGCTTTATCTGTAGTCGATGTGAGATTTTAAACAATTAATATAAAATCTCCAATACACTTCTTCATATTAAGACATATACGTATAAAATATGAAACTAAAGATTTATGAATAGTTCAATAGCGAAATTCAACAAAAAATAAAGTACAATAAACTAAAGAAAAAAATCTTAATAGGATAAACATTTTAAATTACTCTGATATCATGTTAAAAAGTAAACTTTAAACTCTATTTAATCTTTAACATCAAATGATTAATCTTATAATTAAGATCGAGAATAATGGGTTTGAAGTTTGAAGCATGTAGCGATGGTAGAATGAGAAAATGGGGTTTGGTGACCTGGCCATGCATCGGATTCAAGTAAAATAACAAATATGACGGTTACTGATTGTGGTCAAATTTCCACAGCAAAACGTAACCATGGATGGTTTATTATATTTAACCATCTCATTTCTCAACCTTTGTTCCAACGAAAAACAAATAAAAAACAGTGTACCTACCTTCTCTCACACATACACATACGTTCTAGTGAGTTCTAGGGTTTGAAGCATAAGATCTTGAAGCTTTTACTTTATGCGAAACCATATCCAATTATCTATAAACTTCATAACCAACTTTCTAATGATAACCACCATGACCCAATTCCTCTACGATAATGGTCCCCCACATCACCCCAAGATGCACTATAGACATGTGTCATCACTAGATAACATCCATCTTAATTACATTCTTCCAATCACCACCACCACCCCATATTATATACAATGTGAACTCTAACTTCAAAAGCTATGGATAATGCTAAACCCTCCAATTTTGAGGCGTTTGACAAATAACAGTGGATGAATACGTAGAGATAGACGTAGAAATACATGGAATAATAAATAAAATTGACGAAGACGAAGGGTTTTGTAAAGGAGGGAGGAAACACTAATTATATAATTTAGGAATGGATTGAAATTAATGTAGAGTTGGAGACAAACATAGTTACGTATGCTTTTATTAAAAAATGAGAAAGAGTAGGAATGGGTAACATAGGTTCACGCTTAACCTTAAAATATTGATTTGTTAATGTTATGATTTTGTTCCAAAGCTGAGGCGTGCGTCCAAGGGACCGGACACTGCTGCATGGTGCTCGTCCTTTTCTTCTCTTCTTCTTTGCATTGGCGGCTTCTTCTTTTGACGCCATTTCAAGGCATAATTGGATGTGTGATCTTAGTTCATTTCAAGTCACTTACTATGGAGGAATCTAGTTTTAAAGCAATCAATTGTGTTGTTGAATATTTAAGATGATTTACCCAATAATTTCGTTGATATTAAATATGTTATACTTACAAGATGTGATACTAAGTAGTTATAGGTCGTACCCGTCACGCCGAGGTATATTCCTACTAGTGGGTGATCCATTAGTGGTCCGATATCGGGTGGAACACTTAGGATATGCTCTAACTTGGCTTTAATACTATGTTAAGAAGTGAATTTTTAGCCTAACTCAACCCCACAAAACCGGCTTGTAAAGTGAGGATTGCACCCACTTATATATTATGAATTGACCTTATCTCTCGCAGATGTGTGACTTCCAACAATCAAATTGATGTTAATTTTTTTTAAGTGTTAACCATTGTTTTAGGTTTGTATTTAAGTTGGAAAGTATCAAACCGTATAACTCAAACGTTATTTTAGAACATTGCTTGACACGTAAAAGAAATTAATATAATTATATTAAAATAATTATATTCATTCATTCTCAAAATTTGAAAACTAAATAATATGAAAGATAAGTTTAAGGATTATAAAAACATATTTAAGCATGATAAAATTAATGATAAAATGTTGGTAAATTATGATTTAAAAGTGTTTTTAAGAAATATTAGATATTGCTTAATAGGTCGTCTAAATCTTGTGTTTGAAAAATATCTTCAAAAATAAAACTAGGATATGTAGTTTTTATATTAAAGTGTAGCTACGAGGATCATTGATAAAATTTTGGTACACCGCCAAGTTCAACTATAAACCTTCTTTTACTAGTTTAATGAGTCTTTTAAAATTGTCATTCCAAAACAACAGCTAAAGATTGGTTTATCATAAGTCTCTTCAAAATAAGCTTACAATTACAAAATGAAATATAATTCATGACATTAGGCAATAGTGATAAACAAGTTGTTGAGAAACCTCAAAATTTTTAGTATGATATTTCATATGTATTATCTAAAATTCTACAGCATTAAATATTGTCTCTTAAATATAACTTTTAGTAACTTTCTTGATACAATTTACCTTTGTGCATAACAAATCTTTTTTAATTCTTTAATCAAAACTAGGATAATTTCTCTTTACAAATGTTCCAAATTATTCAAATTTGTGTCTCAAAAGATGTCAAATAAAAGTTTTAATAGACTTTTATTTGAAATGAGCTAATAAGATATTTCTTCATTTGATATATTAAAATAATATTTCTTGTTAAATATCAAAACGATAATTTTAATCATACGAGGTCTAACAAATACACTACGATAATAAGATAATATGAAACCATATCATATTAATATAGTAAACAATTAGTTGTAATTGCGTAAATTTAAATATAACAAACATGAAATGAAACATATTGATTTGGTTATAGTTAAACTCGTTTTGGTATACATTTAAATATTTAAAAATAAAGATGAAAAATTCAAGTATTTATGACAATATACGAAAGGAATTTTTATTTTTACAATTTTTATATTCTTATTATATCTTAATTATATTTTAAAATTAGAAAATATTTTCTTTCTCTTTTAATGCACTCGTTTTATATTCACACTTTACTCTTAATTATAATTACTAAAAATTTTTATATTACATGAGAATTTTCTTGCAAATTTGTTAAAAAAGTTTGCAAGAAAAAATTTTTTCTTGTTATTTTTCTAAAAATTTTAATTGGCAGATAATTCTTTCGTGTGGATAATTATTTCTTACAAAATTATAAAATTTGCAAATATTTCCTACAAAATTTCTTGCGAAGAGTGTTTTATACAAAATATTTTGCAAAAAATTGACAGCAATTTCCTACAAATTTTTTTCATAACAAAATTTATAAGTATTTCTTAAAAAAAATTCAAAACAAAATTGACAAGAAATATAAATTTTTTTAATAGTATATTTTAAAATTTTAAAATTAAAAAAATATCGAAATAGACATTTCAACAAAACACATTATAAATCAGTCACATTTTTCGACAATACAACATAATATAAACCATCAACTATTGTTTGTGTAACCATAACTTTAATATTATTTGCTTGAAAATATAGAAGCACGAAGTAACTCTTTCCACTTGTATAAATTATATGGTTAACTCATATCAAGTTTGTTCCTGCAGAGAACAAATAAGATATGTCCGATACAAGCGTTACCTTACTCCCAGTCCGCAATCTCCTCAATAGGCTTCCTCTCGACCGATACATGTCGTATGTGGATATCTCGGTGTGAATTGGTTTGGACCCGAGAAGGGTTACCTGTAAAAGAGACTCTGATGCTCAAGTAAGCAAAATCTCTTAAAAAGTCAAATCTCGCGATTAGTGGGGTAATGAATGCGTATGAGGTTCATGCTTATTTATAGATTTATATGTCTTGCCACGTCATGGGCTGGGCTCCTGCTTGGGCCATAGGTGGGCCTGGGTCACGATCCAGGCTTCTTAATTCGAATATCGTGGGCTCTAAGGACCTTGTTGGTAGTGCCCTAAATATGCTAAGTTGTTGTTAAGTTCTTGTTTAATTATCCTCAGTTAGCGGCTTAGGCCGATTACTTCTTTGGCGGTTTAGGCTGGATACTATCATTCGTTTATACATGGTGATTATTATTATTATTTGCGTCCTTGGTGGTTCATTAGACGGGTTTTATGGTTATAATTTAGCTAGGCCGGCTAGGTGTGGTACAAAATTCTTTTTATTATTTATGTTGTCTCCCATTAGAAAAAGTAAACTTCAATTTATTTAACGACAGTCCAAAATTCATATTATTAATTTTGTTTAATAATTTTATAAATGTAATGATATAAAACCTCCAAAATATTTTACTAAAATTAAAACGTATGACGATAAGCATATAGTAATAAAATTCACTTTAAATATTTTGAACATATTATTCCTACTTTATATAATAAAAGACAAACATAATTATCTTTCTTTCGAACTTTCCTTTCATCAATATGTTCTTATTATAACTACTATGATTCACGTGTTATCAAAAATGGACAAAACTTAAAAAAAAAAAGTTTTTAGCATAAGAACTAAAGGTATACTTAAATTTAATTATTTTTCACCTTCAAAACTCAATCTCAAGCTAATCTTATCAAAACTGAATTTATTTGACACTTTCTAACATTTCTACTCATGTTTTTTGTGACAACCTAGAAACCCTGGTTTTGTATATATAACTTTGTGTAGACATAACAAGAAAAATGAGACAAGAAGCAGTGGGTAACGAAAGTCAACATTTGTATGCCAAAACAATATGATATTTTACAGTATGCTAATGTTTTTCTTTGTCTAATCAATCCAAATAATGTGTCTAACTATACTATAATACAAGATAATGAACAAGTTTATTCAAAACTGAAAAAAAAACAATCTTTTTAAATCTTATGAGCACTCAAACAATTATTCGAGGCATCAATAATTGGTGTAGAAAATAATATTGATATCAATTCAATCAATTAAAAACAAAATTAACATTGTTTTGATTTTTTAATCATAAATACTTGATATTATTTTTAAAAACGGTTTGAAATATGCTTTAAAAGCCTTAATCCTTTTTCATGTTTAACACCTCTTAGGGAAAGGATAAAACATTGAACTTATATTTTTATATCTATATAAAACATTTGTAAATAACAAGAGTATCTTACATCAATTTCACCGTACTGTGTTATTTTTCAGATTAAAGATATCAACTTTAGCATATTCTTTTTCGGCTAAATTTCTAACATAGTGGTGAGATTGTGTTAATTTGGTCTCTACTTTTAAAGAAATTTCAATTGTATATTAACTTTTAAAAAAATGTTTCAATTAGGTTCTTAAAAGAAATTACTAATGACTTTAATGACATGTCACGTATAAATTTGTGATTTTTATTTTTTAAAATTGTTAACTTTTATTTTCTGCAAAAGTTTTTATTGTTACATATGAGGTCCCTAGTGTGATACGTGGAATTGTCAATATCATGTGACAAAACACTGTCATGTGTTAATGTCAATGCTAAATATCATTATCTTGATTTCAACTTAGTTCATGTATATGTATCTTTGATCCAATTTAATCCATGTATATGTTTTTTTTATTCAATTTAGTCCCTACATGTCTCTTTTATTCAATTTAGTCTTAATTATTTGTTCAAAATAAAACAATATCGTTTCTCATCAAATTGAAACCAACTTTATTATTTGTATAAATCTTGTATTGATATTTTTTTATTAAAAATAGCATGTTTTTTATAATCCATGTTTTTTTAATAAGACTAGACCTAATTAAGTAGAAATATTTTTACAAAATTAAGTATTGATATTTATATTAAAATTTAATATTGAAAGTCATGATTAACAAGACATGAGTTAATAATATACAATAACGTAATATGTTAAAAATTCATTTTAATAAAAAAATATCAGTATAACATTTATACAAATAATAAATTAGATCTCAAATTGAATAGAGATAATATTAATTTATTCTGAAAAAAAATTGAGACTAAATTGAATGAAAGTGACACATATAGGGACTAAGTTGAACCAAAGAAAAATATATAGATATATAAAGACTAAATTGAAATCAAGATAATGACCCATGTCAACGACAGTGACATGTGACATTCTCCTGTCACGAGTTACACTATGAACCTGACTCGTGGCAACAAAATACTTTTCAAAAGATATGTTCTATTTAAGTTTTATTTAAATTCACTCAAATTTACTCTCTCAAATCCACCAACTTCCTGAAAATAATAGAGGTTATGGAATTTGGAAGTGCAAGTGAATGAATTAATAAGTAAAGTTTGTGAGTGTGGGTGAATGACTTGATTGTTGTGATAGATTAAAAATTGAATTTAATGGAAAGAAAAAACAAAATTACCCTTGATGTTGAAAGGAATCTAAAATTATATTTAGATAAATTAGATTTATTTTATAAAAAATATTTAAATGAATAAATTGGGAAAAATAATTATATTAATAAAAAATAATAAAAAATACAATATATTTACATATTGATTTTTTATAAACATTTTAGAAATTTGGGATATTAATTATTATTATAAAAATAATTTTAAAAGTGGAAATAAGTCGAAACTACAAGCATCTTCTTCCATAAATCATCATCAAATAATCTCATATGAGAGATGTAAAAATTGTATAATGCTACAATTCCTTCCTTTCATTTGATCTTAAATCCTTAGAAGTCAACATGATGGTTACTCTCACATCATCCCTTTTTAATAACTCTACGTAGTAAATTCTTCCTAAATGAACATATTTTCTCTTAATGTTCTCTTTTGTAATTCTTATTGTTGCCATTTTCTATTATTTTTGTTTTATATAAATTCTTACAAATTTGGAGGAATTATTTCTAACAATATATTTTAGCATGTTTTTTGTTGTTATTTTCTCCTATAAGTCTTGAATATCTAAATTTAAAAGTTAAGCTCTTTATCATATATATATATATATATATATAATTGTTTAATTAATTATTAATATTTTAATAATTTAAACTGAGACGGAGATTATGATGGGTATGGAACGGGAACGAGGCGAATATGTACATTCCAATATATATTCCCATATCCAATTGAAAAAGTTAGGGATTCCTCACACCCATACCCATATCTAGTTAATGCGGAAATTCTCCGTCAAAACAGGAACGAGTTCGGACAATATATACGGGAACGAGTTTATTTGTCATTCCTAGTGTCATGTCTACATTTATATTGTTTCAATGCCAATTAGTTAATTTTTATAAACTAAATCACAGAAAAGAAAATACGATGTTATCAAATAATCAAAATAAAAAAGAATATATTTGATGTCAACTATTTAGGAAAAGAATGATAGTGACATAAATTTTAAATCAAAGTATCAAATAACAATTAGATAAAACTAGAATGGTTATATAAAATATTACGCAAATCGTAGAGTTAGTGTTTGACTTTTCTATTCTCTTGTAGTAGATTATTGTGAGGTGTAGCTAAATTCTTGCTTTGGAGAGTGTGGGATGACTTAATTCGAAGTGGAAATTCTTGTGATGGTTTGGTTCCAAGTGGAAATTCTTGGGATGGTTTATTTCCAAGTGAAAATTTGTGGGTGGTTTGATTCTAAGTGAAAATTCTTGGGATTGTTTACTTCAAAGAGGAAATTCTTGAGACAGTTTGATTTCTAGTGAAAATTCGTGGGATAGTTTGATTTCAAGTGAAAATTGTATGATGGTTTGTTAGGAATCCAAGTGTGAGTCTAAGTCCCACATTGACCAGAAATGAGAAAGTAGAGCACTATATAAGAATAAAGACCCATAAACCCATTGTTTTAAGGTTTTGGGTTGAGAGTGGTGTTAGTATCTTATGTGGTTAGATTCAGATCTCATTGGTGTTGTTATCCCCAGTGAAACCCCCTTTGTAAAACCTGACAAGTGGTATCAGAGCTGATGGTTAATACCGGCTCAAACGAGTGCCATACCAGTATGGTCCTTTGAGATATGAGCTTCTCAAGTTTTGGGCCTTTTCTCCACATAGGAAGGGAGCCCAATACCCAACACTTATTCTCTTGTAATAGAGGGGTTAAATGATAGAGTGTTTTTTGTTTGTTGTACAAATTTGCATATAGAGATTATTTTATTTTTATCTTATTTATCTATTAATTGGATGATTATTGAGAATAAAAACGATAATGTTTTGAATTGATGATGATTTTTCCCAATAATCTTTTCATTATTTTGTTATAATTAACTATATCGTAAATATATACTTATCTTTTATTTTGTTATTAGCTAAACCAGTTGATAAAATATTCAAATGAAATTTTAAATATCTGAATTATGGGTACGTAAAATTGTAAAGAGAAAAAATGTACAAAAATAAAATCATTGAAAGCGCATAAATTTGTAATGAGAATTGTCAATGGTGCGCGTTGTATGGCATTACAGTGTCTAATTATAGTTTACGACAAGACATCACAAAAAACGACATTCTCATGTGAATATAAGGTATTAATTCAATGTCCATGACACATTTTTCTACTCTTTTCAATACCTACCATAGATATATATATATATATATATATATATATATATATATATATATATATATATATATATATATATATATATATACTTAGTTCTTCTTAAGAGGGGAGAAAATACACGCTTTGCCTTTCAAAGAGGTCAAAAAGATTACTCAGAAGAAAAAGGGTCGCTGTTAGCGAATGTGAACAATTTAAGTCAAATACGTTTTCAAAGCCAAGGATCTAAGATATTATAAAAATTTTCACCATCTTCTATTTCAAGATAGCTATTCTCATTTTGAAATCTAACTGTTCTTCAAACAAATCATTGAATTCAATCCCAAATTAATTTCGAATATTATGTATTAATTGTCTTGTCTTAGGGGAAGGATTACACCGTCCATAAAGGAAATGTCAACCCCATGGATCCAGAAAACCCGCTTATCTTTTTGACAAAAACACCAAACAAACTGTGCATCTTCTCATTCTCATTCGACCCAAAATATTCCTTCTGACACAGATCCCAATAACGCATAAACCATTATTAACTTAACAATTTGCAAATTGTGGTAATTATTACTTAACTAAATAACCCGTTTGGTTAGACTGAGTGTTCCTTTTCTACTATTAACAAGATTCTCGTCTAATTTAATTTTATAAAATCGATTCGTACAGTATAAAATTTATAGACTTTAAATTTGACTTAACTCTGTAAAATCGGCTTATAATAAATTTATATATTATAAAATTGTTTCGATGTAAGATATTCAACATACCTCCTCATTAGAATAGACTCATACTCATGTCTCTGATCCAAGATTAAGAAGTGAATTTAAATATAACTTTTACAAAATCGACTTATAAAATAAGATTTGCACTCATTCATACACTATAAAATTCTTTTCTCTCTTATTGATGTAAAATCTCCTGCCCTTATCACAAAATTTTTTATAAAAAATGCACTAATGTATATTAACAATTTCCTTCACAAGCTCAAGTATCAATGAATCACACGCAAAATTTCCACTAAGTACAAGTTTCATGCGTAACAAGTGCTGAGTGAGTGACTTAGTACAAACATCTCTTAATTATAAAATGAAGATGGGATTAGATGTACGTTTTTGTGACATTTTTCAAAGGGTAAAATGAAGTGATCTGTATAAACAAAACAAAGCTTTGACTTTTCCTCCATCTTTGATGAACTGTCTACATTTTCGTCTCTTCCATTCTTCTTGTTCGTTATCTCTTCACTAATATTTTCTGCACTTTCCATGAGAAGGTTGCTCAATTCGAAAACCGTTTCTAGTGTTGTCGAAAAAAACGTGGACGATAATGGTGAACGAAAAATCAAAGCTCGACTAAAATTAGTGCAATAATGGTAATGAACCTGTAATGGGTTGTGACCAGTTTTGGTGGGGCTTCACCATCGTTGGTGTTCTAAATTTTCTAATTCCTGACTAAGGGATCGTATCTGGTGGGCGTAGCACGTGTCCAACACTAATTAGATAAGTATGATCCAACTTAATAATATGTGATTTCTTAATTTAATTTTGCGTTCTAGTTTCCTTGTGGGGAGTAGCAAAATGATTCTATCTTTAGTGTTGTGTCTTCTCTAGGAGACCCCTTTTCACATTGTGTCCCCAAACAGGATCACTGTTTCTTAGATCACTTTCTTTTCGTAACCATTAAATATAAACACATATTATTATAAGGTGTTTTTACTAGAGTCGTCCAGAAGTTTTAGAACTGAAGTTCTTGTTCTTCAATGTCAAATTGCTAATATAGATCAAGATTCCACCATAGTTAGAATATCTCCTGTGCATAAGTCAATAAATAAATAAATAAAAATAAGTATTTAAATATTAATAGATGAGAAATATAAGTATGTGAATTGGATATTTACTCTCTATCAGATGTTGTATTTTTACCATGAGAGATTCAATTACTTAAATACATAATTATATATTATATTTAAATTAATAAACGAGAAATATAAGTATATGAATTGAATATTTACTTTCTATTATGAGATGTTGTATTTATCCGTTTTCTGAACCATGAGTAAATAATAAAGAGATTCAATAATGCTTAATAACATAATCATATGTTATATTTAGAGACACGGAATAATTAATTATTATATTTGACATATTATAATATCTTGAAAATATAATAAAATTTATAATGAAATTATTACATCATAATATATTATTTATTGTTTATAAATATATTGAAATATTTTATAATATATCAGAGTATGTACATAAGACTTTGTAGAAATTAGAAGTCACTTTTAAACTAAATTATTTTTAACAAACTAGTTTGTAAATTAATTTTATTTATAATTAATGTGAGATTTGAAATTAAGACATAGACATATGGGTGAAATTAGATATTTTGTGGTGATTGAATAATAGATACATCAAATTTTTCGATATTATATTAAGAGAAGAGTTAACCTTTACTTTATGTGTGAGCGAGAGATTTAAAAATTTTAAGAAATTGAAATACATGGTATTTGGATTATTTATGATTAATTTTTTTTAAATAATTTGTTTGGATGGAGTAATTGAAATATTTTATATTTTTAATTTTTTTGTTTGGATAAAACAATTTAATTTATAAGACAAACTCAACTTATCCTCGAGTTTGAGTTGAGTTAGTTCGACTTTTGATTCAAGACGATTCGTTTCAACTTTCAACTCCGGTCGACTCACGAACATTCAACATGGGTCGACTAGGCTCAACCTCTTCGGTACAGACTGACTCAACTCGCCTATCGACCTGGGCTGACTCGACTAGACTTTTGGCACAAACCGACTCAACTCCAACTGCATGAGTCAACTCGGCTCGACAGCACAAGCCGAATCGACTCGATCTTCAACATGGGTTGACTCAGTTCAACCTTTGTTCGAGGCCGAAGCGACTATACCTTCATTCTGGGTTGACTCGACTCAACTATCGACTTGTACCGACTCAGTTCAAGTTTCGTTCTATTTGACTCGTCTCGACCTTTATGTTGTACCAACTCGACTCAACTTCTATGAATAGAGTGGTACTAGAGTGAAAAAGAAGTGAAATTTCAATTTTCTTTTGTTTGAAGTGAATTTCAAATTCTAATATTTTAGTTATTTAAAATATCCTTTTAAAACTTTTCAATTTCATTTTTTTTTAATCTCCTTGTCCAAACAATTATTTTACTTCACGAATCTTCCAAATAAATAAATTACTTCATTGAATTAAATTACGTTTTCCAAACACATCTTTTAAGTTATTTTCACAGCATCAACTTATGAGAAGCATCCCTTTATTTACATTTTTAACAAAAAGGTGTTATCTTATTACTTACATGAGGATTCTTTTTTAACTGTTACGAAGATTAAGTGTGAAGGATGTTGGAAAACAGCTGTCAGCAATAAATTACAGAGGATAAATTATAGTAACATTCATGAAACAGAGAAATTGATTTAGGCTACGTTTTAACCTATGATTAATTTGTACTAATTTAAAAATATATGTTACTTGCACCTGGTTCATTATCATAAGCATAATGTTTATTCACCCTCCACTCACCTTGCAGCGGTAACCCGCTGTCAAATAATGATGCTGTGCGCTATTAATGACTATCGCAATATTAGGTAAGATTAGTTTTTTATCTCTTAAATTCATAAAGATTCTTGCTCAATCATTTTAACTATTTTAAAGTTTAAATAGCTATTAGTTTTATCCATCATTAAATTTTACTAAATACATTTACTGAAATTATATATTTTAACAATTTTTTTTCTGCGCCACTCTTAAATAAACATGAAGATATTCAATTTTTTTTATTTAACTAAAGATAAAATAATATTAATTTATACATGTCAAACTATAGTTTGTAGCTAAAAAAAGACTTGAATCTTTCTTCAAATATTTCATTATAGTTTGTATTCATTTATACATAATAACTGTTTCACTGAGATCTTGAACATAACAGACAAAACAATAAATTATTTGTCTTAGTCTCTAACCATTTACAAATAACAAATCACATCTAAAAAGACAAAATAATATTGCTATAGATATATTATAAGATTAGTCATCGATATATCTTTTATCTTTTTCAATTCATAATATTCACTGATAGAAAAATAAGATTTTATATTTCGTATTGTCGAAATCAGCTAAGGAGAAAACAATGTATAAATAAAAGTGTTTCAAAAACTTTATAAATTAGTTGATGCTGACCAAATGAATACAATTACATTTCACACGCAATAAAATAATAACAACATAATAAACACAAATTTCTTGAAACTTCTAATAAATACGAAATACCATATAATATAAAAAAATATTATATTATTGACAAATATAATTTGTCAATAATAGTATTTTTTTGTCAATAATTATAGTTTATCAATAGATTACTCACAACAAAAAATTTGTTGATAAAATGATTGTAATTTTTTTTATTAACATATTACAAGATTCATAAGTAATTATTGATGATCTCAACTTTATTGTTAATTAGTGAATTCTAACGTTGGTAAAATTCATCGATAAATGTCATAGTTAAGTTTCCTTTTTTCTCTTTTGGTTCCTCTTCTTTTTTCTTTTTTTTCTTCATCCTCTTTCCTCTACAATGCGATTGTCGTCACCATCATCGCCACCACATCCTCCCCCTTTTCCTTTCTTTTCCACTTCATCTTCCCCCTCTTTTTTCTCTTCCTATGACTTCAACTGTGTCACAGTTGTGCCACCCCCACCAATATACCATCACCGTCGTCACAACTCTTCCTATTCCTCTTCCTTCTCTTTTTTTCTCCTCCTTCTCTTCTTTCTCTCTTTTTCTCACTCATCTCCTCTTAAAATACCAAAAACATCACATGAAATTTGTAAAAATGAATTTCAAATTATCATTTTCATTCTCAAATACATTTTAATTTACAGACCGATCTTAATGATGAATTTTTTTGATAAATTTGTCATTGAAAAGAACTATTTGTTAATAATTTAAATTATATAGTCCATTGACAAAATTTATTGGTATTATCGTCATATTTATTTTCATTAATAAAAATTCATCAATATATACACAAATTCTTGTAGTGATATATGAGTACACCATGAAACAAATTCATATTAAAAATCATATGAAGAGACAACCTCTCTAACATCGAATATTAAAACATATACAATTTTGCCACATAACATTAAATGAAAAATCTTTTAAATGGTTTTCGAAAGAATTTCTTTTATTTTTGTTGAATATATCTGAAAACTTAGAGAATTGATCTAATTAGATTTGTTCAGGTATAACGTATATTATAGTGTTTGTAACTGAATTTGAAGATTCAAAATGAAAACCTAATTCATTGTTTCAATCAAACTTCAAATAATTAATAATCAATTATATCATTTCACATTAAACATATATTATTAAAAATGAAAATAAAAAAAATAAAAAAATAGTGAGGTTAAAGTAGATTCATGTCCCAAAATACAAAGTAAACTTTCAAGAACAAAAAAAGAGAGAAGCTGAATTACTCAAACCTTAGAAAATTAATACTCATTATAAAAAATTCAAACAAATAACACAAAGTAAAACAAAATAATATTTAATCAATTGTAATTTATGATAATAGATTATAATATAAATTAAAAAATTTAAATATAATAATCCTAACAATATCATCAACCTTAAAATTATAAAAATATATCTTTAGATTGATATTCAATTTGATAGAAGGAGATTAATAAGATGCTAGTGAACATTTGATATTCTTATTTAAAATGACACTATTTAAAAACGTCTTAAATTTCTCTAGGAATTATTGTTCTATTGATTTTGTATGCCTTTTAAAATGATATCTGGAAACAAATTTTTGACAAACCACCATTTCTTAATTTTAAAATTGTAAGATAAAAATATTGACTTTTTAAAATTTATTAAGTACTTATCATATGATATAATAGAATGTAAGAGTGCGATAGAAACAAAATAGATAACAAACCCAAAGCTTATATCATTTTAATAAAATTATTTATTTATTTTAATATATATATATATATATATATATATATATATAATTTCTTAATATTTTAATAAGTCTTTTTAGTTAATTGTTTCGTATCGATAAATTCTCATTGTGAAAATTAGGTAACAGTAATAATAATAATGAGAGTAGAATGGTAAAAGTGTAACTGTGATTGACGTATGAGAAAGAATAAAAATAGTAATAATAATAAAATGATTATAAAAATAGTGTGATGAAAATGACGGTGAGAGTAAATTTATTATTTATTATAATAACTAATTTAAATATTAATTTATAAAATAAAAATTATTAATTATTAAAATAGTAATTATCACAAATAAAAAATTATAATTGAAATATAAAATTTAAGTATTAAAATTTTGACTCTTTAAAAAAAATAGTTTATAGAAGAATCATTTAATATTAGTTATTAAAATTTTAATTATCAAAAATTAATTAAATTTTTTTATTCATAATAATAATAATTAATAAATTTTTATTTTATAAATTAGTATTTAAATTAATAATTATAGTAATTAATAAATTTTTTTATTAAAATTAATTATTAATTAATTGTTCTGTGACAGTAATTCATGTTTAAATGATGTTAGGTAAAATGCCGGTGAACATTTACAGTTTTGTAAATCAATGGTATAGATAAATAAAATTACTGAAATAACATAAGTAACATTTTCATGTATCAAATTCACTTATCAAAAATTAAGCACATAGAGGTTATAAACTAGTATTATCATTTTTTTTGTTAAGTTGTTATTTTTTTTAAGTTGCACAATTTTTAAAACTATAAATTATTTTATAGTTTATATAAGTTTGATTAAAACTAATAATTCAAGAATATTCTTTTCTTATAATTTGAATTTTAAAATATAATCTCTGTTGTCTATTTTTTGCAATAATATAAAATGATGCTTTCCATTTTAATAAATATCATAACAATGTAATTCTCTTATGAGATCTTATTATGTTTGCATGTTAGAAATTATTTTTTCTAAAGTTTTATTATATGTTGGAGTTTGACGATGATTAAAAATAATGTTAATTTACAATATATAAATAAGTATAAATTTTATTTTATAAGTCAGTTTTATAATATTGAGTAAAGTTGACTTTTTAATATGAGTTATGAATTAAGTTTATCTTAATGAAATTTGTTATTTGTACAACTTATTTTGTTACTCGTTATTGAAAAGTTGACTCTTTGTTAGTTTATCATGTCACTCGCCATAAGATCGTTAGGGGTGACAATATGGGTCGGTCCGTTCCGTCCTGCATTTTCAATGCGGACTGAAAAGTCTAGTCCGTCTTGTGTAAGTCTGGGTTTGTGAGTCAACCATTTTTTTTTCTCTTTAATTCTTATGATAAAGCTTTCAATGTTCAAAAAATTGTGAAACTTTAAGAAGTTCACAGAATTAAACAAAAATTTGGGGAGTTAGACGATAAATTGATAATTCAACATTTTTATCATATTCATATTTGTATTTTGATATACACGGTATATTTTTCAAATTTTAGCACAATAAAAATACATAATAGTTGTTTTTTTCAGTTATACAAGAATTTGGAATGTGCAAGAGTCCAAAAAAAAATTAATATACACATGTGCAAGTTTTTTTTTTTCTTTTTTATACGGGCCGCGGGCCAGCCCACTATAAGCTTGTGGGTTTACTATTATGACATGTCCTGTGTTATTTTTGTGGGTATGTGGTTCGGTCCGACGGGCCAGACCCATATTTCCTAAAAACCGTTATTAATGTTTAGTCTTACACTCAAGATGCATATGCTTTGATGAGAAGAAGATGTGTTTCAAATAATTATATGATTAATTTATAGTATATCAGTGAGTGTAAATTTTACCTTACAGAATAATTTTATTGAGTTGAATTGGGTTTAAAGTTCACTACTTAACATAATATTAAATCATAATTTAAAACGTATTATAGTAAAATTTATTATTTGTTTGATTTATTATGTCTCTTGCTGTCTTGTTTGCTATTTGTTGGATTATTACTTATCAAACTCTTATAATATAGTCCATTATGTCTACTTGATGTTTGGGTTATATATATATATATATATATATATATATATATATGGTGAGGGTGTGTGTTAAGTTTGAAAATAATAGAAAAGATGAATAACTGTTGAAACTAGTTTAGTGATTTTATCCTATCCACTGTTATCATCTGATGTGATGTAAGAATAGTAACATGCTCAGAGCTTTGTGATGAAGGCAAATCATTCCTCATACTCCTGTAACTGGTAAAGTTAAACACAAGCAGTAGATAAAGTCTCAGCACCACTACTAAATTCTTTTGCTTTCAGCTATTTTGGATCATAACTACAAAACAGTTTCATTGGATAATGGGGTTTCTTAGTTTTATCATTAAGAATAATGTATGTACTACACCTGACATCACATTCACATCAATGTGAATTATCATACTTATGCTGCTAAAATTAAAAAAAAAAAAAAAACCATTAAGCCTGAAACATTCTACCATCCAAAAGAGTTTCTAGAAATGCAACATTCTTAAATGAGATTGGAGGAGGTAAGAACATTCTAAAACCAAAATTGATGAATAACAGGAACAGTTGTGGCAGCAGAATAAGAACCAATGAAAGATGAATTTTATGGAATCCCATTTTCCTTCTGATAGCAACTAATGGGACTTTAAAGAAAGCCCCTACCAACCTACCTAGCTACCTAGCTAACACGTCCTTTTAATCCACACCAATAAACCATTATTTAACCAAACTACATCCTACTTCCTGAATCTTCTTCTCTTAATATTAAAATATGCACTGCTTTTATTCTACTATACCTATGTATATATATACAAATAAATAAAACATGAATTCTGCCAACAAATAGTGCAAAATATTCAAATCAAAACTCATTATACCCGTGTTCAAACATGATTCGTTTTTTTCCTTACCACCATAAACCATATACGAAATTCGCAAATTTTATATTTATTTTTCTAAACACCTCTCTTAACGCAAATTTCATATTCAAACATGATTTAATTGGTTGAGAATTATACATAAAATATTATTATTATTAAGTTCAATTTTAATGAATAATAAAATAACACACTCTCGAGAATGGAGAGGACAAAATCTGCCACAATCAATATTTTTGCCCTGTCTACCGACCATGGATTCTATTTCTTTATAGTTTTTTTTTCTTCAAAAAGTAATTACATTTATTTCATTTTATACATGATGAAATTAGTTTTAAAAAATTAAATTAATTACTTCTGTCATAGTTTCATAGTTTTAGGGAATCCCGAGAAAAAAAAAACAACTTGATAAAGTAAAATAAAATAAATAAAACCTGAGAGAGAAAACTACTGCAGACAGAATATAAAACTCGACAACAAGGTAGCAGAAATCCCGTGGACACTATCCAACATAGTTCATGTTCAAACTTTACATCTGATGCCACATGATTGTTGTGTAATAAAATTGATGTCATTCATGACCATACGTAGCATCATAATCACCCATGCGCACATACAACGAAATTAGTATATGTATATGTATACATATAAATATATATAAACAAGTACTTATATATTATATAGTAGTGTTAATAATAATGAAACAACATGCATGTAGATTCCACGCACCCAGCAAAACAGCTTGTCCTTCAGACTTTGCAATCTTATCCAAAGAAAATGATTTCTGAAATCTAATTCGAGAAAAAAGGGGTCGAATCAATGGAACAATGCATCATTCTTTTCCCCAATCACATTAAAAATCCCACTGCAAGCTCATAATAATCATATGGTGGTCCAGAACAAAACTCAATTTATAATACAAAGCATATAAAATCTGAGATTGTGGCAATATTTTAAGAGATATGTCACCGTTCCCATCATCTAATACATGTCGATATTCAATGGAATTCTTTTTTTCTGGATTTCTTCCACACCCACTTTGCATTTCGGTTATATAATAAAAACTAAGGGACAAAACAACAAATGCTCATACAAATTACCATTAAAAAATTCTTTTCATTTTGATTTCAACTTATGAAGCAGCCCTGTAACCCTAGCAGCCTCAATGGATATGACATGAACATATGTAGCATATTGGTCGGTACGTGAAAGTATACATGATTTTCATATGGATCATAAGGGTTTATTTATGTAACTCTTTTTTTTTTTTTTTTTTTCTTTCCTCGAGTTGTGTTGAGATAGTGCAATTATTGATTGGCACGTTTCACCCTAATTTTTTAAAGGGAAAGAGAGAAGAAGAAGAAAAACTCTTTTTTTGGTTTCTTGCTAGCTACTATTTTGTAATATTTTAAAGAGTGAAAGCCATGCGATTAAATTTAATTAGCCTTTTTATCTAGAAAATGTAAAGTGGGATTACTTTATGATCTATATTCTGGTGGTCCAATCCAATTGACTGCTACCAATGTACTGTAATGGTGGCATGGCATTTATAGAATTCTATAGTAGCATTTTTACTAATTAAAGCAATTTGAAAAAAATAATATAACAATTCAATTAATTCAGCCTATACTCCGAAAACGACTTACCTTATTTAGAAAGGAATGAAATCTAGGTACCATTTTTTTTCCCCAGAAAGCAATGTAGGAACCTATAATGGAGTTTCTGGTTATAATTACCAGTTACTTCGACTCAACCGTGGTTATTTAAATACCAAAAGTTTATTATATATGTACCAAAACATATTACAAAAAATCAAAGCTTCAATATCTAGCTTCACTTTAAAGAAAAATGTAAAATAATTTGAACTTAAATGAAGTGATTATAATTATTAGGGTGATATCGTATACGTAATTCTGGAACGAGAAGAAAAAAGTAATTAGTAACTTTAAACTGGGATTTTAGTAGATGGTGTTCCCTCACCTCTCATTATCAAAATTCAAAGGAATAAATGGAAAATTTATTGTGGCCGTCCTAGTTAATAGCACATGTAGAAGAAACCTTGGCCTTTGAATTATGACAAAGATGTTAGATTTTATAATCCTTATTTTCATTGAAAAAATTAAATAAGGACCACAGATGTTGCTGAGATTTTTGCCTAAACTGCTTGGTAACATTGGATGGTACCCCACAATTTATTATAGGAGAAAAATATACTCCTGCAAACGAAAAAAGGTCTATATACAAATATTCAGATTTCATAAATAATATTTGAGATTCGAATTTTGAAAATAAAAAATATATTGTTAACAAATATTAGTCACTTTTTTTTTATAAATACTAATCACTAAATATTGTTAAGAAATATTAGCCAATTTTATCAATTTGTTTTGATAAATGCTTTACATCAACATCAAATTTCGTAAAAGAATGTATACAACTTACACAGTATAAAACTTGATAGTTTTCTGTTACCAAGAAACTTCACAATTATATGTAAAAGACATAATACAGTTTTATGCCCGTAATTTAAATGATATTTTTCAATTGATAAACAAAAATTTATTAACATTTCTATTATAGTAATAATTTAAGTAATTGACTGATGTAATTGTTAGATTTCTTATATGTTATAGTGTTGGAAATCCAAGTGTGAGTCTAAGTTTCAGATTGAATAAAAAATGAGAAAGTTGAGTGTCATTTGAAGATGAAAACCCATAAACCTATCACCTTACTATTAACGTTTTGGATTGAGAGTTGTATCAAATTCTTATGTGTAAGTTAAACTTATATCTCATTGATTGTATTTCTCCGGTGATCTTCTTTCAAAAGATCTAACAGATTATGTTTTGTAAAGTTTTAAAATACATGGTTTCCATCCGGTTATATAGTATTTATTTTGGACAAAAAAAAAAATAAACAACTTTTTTCAATGAAATTCTATATCTCAGTTATTTTAAATCCATCTTCTTCAAATAAAAAATAATTATAATTTTCTCACATTAATTAAGATGCTCTTGTAATTTCTAAGATATTGACTAATTTTAAACAACTTAAATCGTTATCGTCTTCTTCTTTTTTTCACGGAAGGGAATAGGATCATTATTGCAATAAATTTAAATTATTGGTCCCACTAATAAATTATAATTGGCCCCACTATTAAATTATAATAAATTGTTAAAATTAAAGCATCATTTAATTACGATATTGAACTTTTTTCAGGTTAATTAATTGTGATAAAGGAGAGGAATAAGCATTTAGAATCCTAGGGGGGGTAAAGTCATTGGGGAATATCTGGAAACATAAATTTATGAAGAAAAACAGATATAGGGGATCTCTCAACAACCCCAGTATTCACTTGAACTTCAATTATAAAAATGAAAAACCTCTTTTGAACGTACTTATATGAAAATATATGAAAATATATAATTTAATATTATCTTTATTTACCAAAATTGTGACGTTAATTAAAAAAAAAGTATTTCAATATTTTTATTCATTCAATTGATTTTTTTTGTCATTTCTTCTTGTTTCTTTCACTTTATCACTATTTACTTTCTTTATTTATATATTCGTGCGTATTTCATTTCTGATAACAAATCACCCTTTAAATTATTTAAAATTCTTTCAATTTTAAAGTAAGAAAATATTTTCTTAAATAATCTGTTGACGCTTAAATGATTTTATTTTAAAGTTCAACTAAGTACTGTTTGTTTATGCAAAAAACAAATTTTCAGTCACAGTAATTGACAAATAATGAGCCAGCAGGAGTTTTACAAGAGAAACATGTCTACAAAACTATTTAAATAAATCGATAATAATCCAAAGTACTACTAGCAAAATGTTATTCAGAAAAAAATATTATCCAGTTCACGTTGATACAGTTAGAACTAATTCAAATAAGTTTTTAAATTTGAGTCCTATAGATGAAGAGAAATTTGAAAGGAAAGATTCACTTAAAATAATAGTTGAAATTGTGACGACGGAGAAAATTAAGACAATAACATATTAAAAAACTATATATTATACATATATCCAATCCTTAGATCAGAATATTATATAATTCTTCCTACATATCAATGCTAATAATAGAGAAGCCAATTTTACTATTGATCACTTTAACGACAGCAATTTAATCAATTATATGTATTTTTTTATTAGAAAAGTTAAATATGTATTTTTTTTATTATTTTCATTTCTAACCGGTTAACCCTCGTAGACAACAAAAGGGCTGCAAAATATTATTATGAGCACGTAACAAGTGATAGAGTTACAGAGCGCACGCGCGCACACAACGAAGCCGGAAAAGTCAAACTATAGCGTCAAACTTCGTAGCCTTTTCTTACTTACAAGCCATAATAATAATTATTTTCCTCCTAATACTCGTTTAAGTTTTCGTTAATTAAATCATTATCTTTTTACTACTTAACCTTACTTTCTTCTTTCTCTCTCTCATCATCTCTCCAACTCTATCGTTTTCTCCTTTCTTTCTTTTATTTTTTTTAATTTTAATTTTCTCACGAATTTTCAAAGCTTCATGCTTGAGTATCTATATAAAGCCTCCACCCTTCTTTATCCTCTTCGTAATAAGCCAAAACCCTCTTTCTCTCTCTCTCTCTCTCTGTTTCTCTCTCTTGATTTCTTTACCTCTTCAACCCAAACACACTAGTTAGATCAAAAGCTATCTTTGTTGTTGCTTTGGGTTGGAATCAATCAATCAATCAAAATTATTTGAAAGTGGGTGACTCATGGAAGTGAAAGGAAGGGTAAGCACCATAGTCCAAAGTGAAGATGAGATGGACCTTCGAAGAGGTCCTTGGACCGTCGATGAAGACCTTGCTCTCATCAATTACATTGCCAATCACGGAGAAGGTCGATGGAATTCCCTTGCACGTTCCGCCGGTAACATAACATAACATAACTTTTTTTTTCTTTCATATATTTTTCATCCCAATACTAGTAGTGATGATTGCAATTAGTTCCACTATTTTCTTCAAACACTGGCTCTCTATCTTCCACACCTCTATGATTGTGAAAAGCTCTTAACCTCTCGTCCCGTTTCGTCACCAATCAATTTGTTGGGTGGGAAAGCCAAAGTTTGCGGTTTTCTAATATATATGTAGAAGGGCATGATGATATGGTAGTGGATTATTTTGGGTAGGACTTTATATATAATGGCATATACTTGTTCGTGGTGGGGGCATAAAATGAAATATGTAATTATAGGTTGTCGATACTTGCTTGGCCGCATCCCCATTTTCCAAAATAGAAAAAAAGAGAGGTGTGAATTCATACCACAACTAAAATTCCCACACACAAGTACCATAAAGGAAAAACAAAATGCTCTTTCTTTATTTCCTTCATTACTTCCTCAACACTTTACCAATTCAAGCAATTTCTTCCCTTACAGGACTCAAACGAACTGGCAAGAGTTGCAGATTGAGATGGTTGAATTATCTTCGTCCTGATGTTCGTCGTGGCAACATCACTCTCGAAGAACAGCTTCTCATTCTCGAGCTCCATGGTCGCTGGGGAAACCGGTAAGAAAAAAAATAAAATAACAAATCAAATATCTATAATTAACATAAATATCTTCTACCTTTTCTATATCTATGCATTAGTGTATGTATATAATCATGCAACCAAACGTTAGGCCACTTTTTAAGATTTCAGATTTTGATGATTATTTCCTTTTTTATATTCATTCATCAGATGGTCTAAAATTGCGCAATACTTGCCGGGAAGAACTGATAACGAGATCAAGAATTACTGGAGAACTCGTGTTCAGAAGCACGCCAAACAACTCAAATGTGACGTGAATAGCAAGCAATTCAAGGATGCCATGCGCTACCTTTGGATGCCGAGGCTGGTGGAACGCATTCAAGCCGCCGCCGCCGCCGCCAACACCGCTGCGGCCGCCGTCGGTTCTCCCACGGCTTCTGCCAGTGCTACTACGACCATCACCACCAACAACAATATAACATACAACTACAACACCAACAACAACAACCTTAACAACAGTTTTGAGGTGCATAGTGGGAGCATGATGTTGAGTCCGGCAATTATGAACAACAACTTCGGTGGTTCACAGAGTTACACTCCAGAGAATAGTAGCACGGGTGCATCATCTGACTCGTTTGGGACCCAGGTTTCACCTGTCTCGGAGTTGACTCAGGATTACTACAATAATGTCACGGTCGGTAACAGCAACAGCAACAGTAACAATAACAATAACCCTAATCCTGATTACTACCAACAAGCACAAGATCAACTGAGTTTTTTGGATTGCATCACAAGCCCGTCAGGGTTGTTCTCTCAGCAGCTGGATTTCCAATCCATGGAACCAAACACGCCATGGATTCAGAGTAATGGGGACACATCCAACGGTTTCTGGAACGTTGAAAACATGTTGCTGTTCCAACAACTCGCTGACAACATGTGAAACATTGGGAGGAGACATAAGCGGTAAAAAAACAGAATGGGCAAGAGAAGATGAAATTATATAAGTGTAGCTAGAAAAATGAGGAAGCAAATAGAATAAATTGATATGTAGGACACAGAGGTAGGATCCACGATGAACATAGATTTTAAACTAAGGATAATATTATAAGGGAAAAGGGAAGGAAACTGTGAATTACTTTTTTTTAAGTTTAATTCGTACCAACTTTTTATTGTTCTTTTAGTTTTCCTTAGTTTAGAAGGGGTGTGGGAAATATTTGTAATTTGAGTTTTCTTTATAAGAGATTTCATTCTTTGAAATTATTATAATCTTGTATTTTATTTTGATTTTGATTCCAAGCCATCTTAATTCCCTAGCAAGGTAATAGAGATGAGTAGTAGTGAGTGCATTATGGATGCATGATAGTAGAAGTAAATTGAATTATATGATACCCTAAAGACGTGTGCATAAATGATTCCATAGCCGAACCCTTTTCTCATATGTGAAGTCCCTATTATATATATAAGTAATATATAAGTAATAAGTAATCCCACTTGAAAAAAAACCTTGTCCATGGGACCTGAACCAAAGCCCGCAAAGTGTTTCTAGATGGTTAGAAAAGAGGTGGAAAGCAAATGTAATATATTAAGACGTGGTGTTGTATTATTGGCACCCAACGTTGAAGTTAGCCCTTGGCGACAAAACATAGAAAAGTTAAAACATAAGGCTCCATTATTAGGATGGTTAATGATCATAAAGGTTAAATTGCCACCTAAGTACGATTCCAACTCTCACGCCTTGTTGGATTTCGTACGAACACACTTCCACTATGATCCAAAATCACCAACTTTCAGTCCAATCCATACAAACCAAGATGCCCTCGGGGGTTATTTCGTAAAATCACGCACTGCACGTGCAGAGTGTTGTGAGTTGCAAAACGTGAAGGAATAGTAGAGAGAGAAACAAGATGGTCGTGGCGGCGCGGTATCTTTGTAGGACGCGTGCCTACACCACAACCCTTCCATGTGGTCCCCAACAAAGAGGTGTTCAGAACTTGCCACCCGTTCCATTCTATTGTATTATATTCCAACTAAATCATAAAACTAAACCGCTAATTTTTTATATTATAATCTACCCAATTACATTTCTTATCATTTTGTTTAAATATAAAACATTTCACTAATAAATAAATAAATAAATTTCTTCACTCATAAGACTTATGCCCAAGACTTTTCTTCGCAATTACGTGTGCATACAATCCAAACTAATAACCACGTGCTTGTAAAGAAAATAACGACGTATATAATAATCATAAAATAGAATGTTTATTGCTTATATAATCAACGTTTCCATAACGAATGGTAACACACGCAAAAAATCGAGTTTTTTTTTTTAATTGGAACGTGACAAAAAGTATTATTCTTTTACTATCGTCCAAGAGTGAAGGTAAATAACCGTCTGCTAGTAATACTACATGGCTTAATTTATTCAAATACAGCAAACTGTGCTTTAATTATTTGTTTATATCGGGCAAATATGCTGAATATTGAGTGTTTATTGTTTATTTTACATTACATGAATTAATATTAAAAATTAGGAGTGAGATAGGTATAGGAAACGTATTCCAGTGGTACAAAAAAAGGAAGTACATAACTGGACTCCACATCAAAAACAAAGAACAGCGCGAAGACTTTTGAAGGTTTTATCGTGGAGCCACGTTAGCGTTGTTGCAATGTTATGTTTGTAGTTCACGATTCTACACGAAGGTGATGACTTGGGAGTCAAAAAATGGGGTCCACAGAGGAAGCACGTGGACATCGAAGAAGCCATGCAAAGCGGCTTAGGAAGATATGGAAGTAAAGTTTGATTGCAGCATTAAGGTATCTGAAAATACTATGTATGATGTTATGCCCACACAACACAACACAACATACATTCTTCCATCTCAACACTGTTGGAAAGACACTCCCCACCGTTCCTTACAATGAACCTGCGCCCTTTAAACTTATCATCCAACCACACTCACGTGTCGCTTTCTTTTCCATTGCACATAATCATACCACCTTTTTGTTTTCTTTTTTAATTTTAGTTCTCTCTTTTTCTTTACAATCATCAACCCTGATAAGAATAAACAACACCTCTTTTCATTAAAAATAATTATGGAATATCACCTTGGTTATCTTTAATTGATTCTTCGTTACTAGTCACCATGACAATTGGATTTTTAAATTTTTAAAAATCATTGTTTTAAGAATTTGATACTTTTTTACGTCAGATTTGAGCATACGTTCAGGAATTTGAATCATTTTACGCAATCTGCTCTCAAACAACTGAATTAGATTCCTTAATATTTTAAGAATTTTATGTGTATGTTTAATAGTGTAAATCTAATCACGAATTGTTATTATATATTAATCGATATAAACAGTAAACTAACTAATTTATCCTATCAATTGTTTGTTATTAAATCCTAATGTAAAACTACTTTATATACAGTTAATTTATAACTTTCTCTACTTAATATAAATTGTAACGTCCCATTTAAATAGATTTATCTACTAAACAGAACGTCACAATTTTTTTTTTGATAACAAGAACCCATCAGATAAACTTGAAGCGTATGAGAGGTAACTATTACAGTCATCCCAAGAGTAC
>Ga0214544_1001515_pt1 | contig 48462 bp, 36 predicted proteins | sample CNSS3metaG_FD_160074 | JGI IMG/M metagenome (GOLD analysis project Ga0214544, IMG submission 160074) | Root nodule microbial communities from cowpea collected in UCLA plant growth center, Los Angeles, California, USA - CNSS3 | ecosystem: Host-associated > Plants > Roots > Nodule | place: USA...
AAAAAAAAAAAAAAAAAATATAAAAAAAAAAAAAATATATATATATATATATATATATATATATATATATATATATATATATATATATATATATATATATATATATATATATATATATGATGATGAATCAGTTTTCTTTTCATAATATATCCCTGATTCGTCGATAAATTTCCTAAACATTTTTATTAGAAGAACTTTTGTTACCCGAGTTATCATTTTTCATTTCGAATGGTGAAATAAATTTAAAGAGCAATTGAAAGTAACTTAAAAGAAATGCTATAATAAATTATTTAAAATTGTAAAATTTCTTTTCAAGAAAATCTTAATTTGATCCAAACTATCCTTTTGTTGTTTCTAATGGAGAAATAAAATTAGGGTTAAATATGTTTTTTTTCTCTTAACTTTTAGTGAAAATTGAAATTAGTTTTTCTTCAAAATTTTGACATAATTTAGTCTTCCGAATTTAAAAATGCATGAATTTAGTCATTTTAACCAAATTTTGTAAAATTTATTTGACATTTTAAATGCGTTTCTCAAGTAACAGTGAAGCGAAAATATGTCAAATAGTGTAACCAACTCAAATGCTATCATGAAACATGTTTGAAATGTTAAATAAATTTAACAAAATTTGGTTAAAATGACTACATTTATACATTTCTAAAGTTGGAGGATTAAATTGCACTAAAATTTCAAAGATGGACTAATTCCAATCTTCACTTAAAGCTAAGAGACCAAAAGAATTTTCATATTATATGTGAATTTTCTTGCAAATTTGTTAAAAGAATTTGCAAGAAAAGACTTTTTTCTACTATTTTTTCTAATAATTTTAATTGGTAGGAAATTCTTTCATGAATTTCCTGTAAATTGTTTTTCAATAACAAAATTTATAAGTATTTCTTACAAAAAAAAATTCAAAATAAAATTGACAAGAAGTATGAGTTTTTTTAGTAGTGTTATTTAAAGGACAATTGAAATAAAATAAAAAATTGCTATAATAAATTATTTAAATAGGTCAAATTTATTTTCAAAAATTCTTGTTCTCTCCAAACTATTTTCTTCTGCTTATAAATTGTTTACCAACAACTTTAGTTCATTGACGTGATTCAACTTTGAGGTTGTGCTCTTTTTAGAAATGAATTTGTGTGGATTTGATTGGATGAATATATTTGTTTCTTTGAGTGAATTTAAAGGATAAAGTGAATGAGTTTGGAGATGAATTTTGTGAAAGTTAGCGAGTGATTTGAGTAGTGTGATAGATTAAATTTTTCTTTTAATATATAGAATTTGAAGATTACCAAAATACTCTTAATCATAAAAATATAATGAAATTATTATTGGATGAGTTAAAAATATTAAAATTTAACAATATTTTAATTATTATTAATTGTTATATATATATATATATTATTTAACAATATTTTAGTTTTTATTTATTATACATATTATATATCAATATATTAATCATTATATTTTTAATATTATTTTAATTATTATAGATGGTTATAGATATTTGAATTATTATTAATTATTATATATATTAATAATAATAATTGTATATATATATATATATATATATATATATATTTATTATTATAATTTATTTTATATATATATATATATATATATATATATAATTTATGCTAATATGATAATAACAAAATATAAGAAGAAAATGGTAAAAAACGAATGTATCCGCGTAAATCTTTTTATTTTAGGCGTGATCGAAATATGTTATCATTTCGCATATATGTCTGTGCTCTTTGTTACAAATCTTCTAAAGGTACACAATTTGATATACTAATCTGTTTGTCCAAATATGTTTTAAGAGTGCTATCCGCACAAACAAACACAACGTGAGGAAAGTTTATGACCGGTGCAATCTAATACAAAATCATAAGAAATAAAGACGTCATTTTCAAATCTCGATTCAAGAGAAAGGTTCTGGAACTCTCGCACTTTGCATAAAATTCTTACTTCCCACGTTTAACCTACTTTGCTTATGATTTATATACGGAAAAACTTTGAACCACATAAAATAGAGAAAAAACTGTTCACTCAAACTGTGAAATATCTTGTGCTGATCTCTGTCTGTATACTCGCGCGTCCATAAATACATGTTTCTCACATAATTTGTTCATCCAACCAGAAGATAAGCCTTAAAAGAGAGCCTCCCAAAAAATGAAGTTTACGACCTTGTTCTCTCTGTTTCTACTTTGTGCCTTCACCTGGAACCTCCCTTCAGCCAGCGCTGATGTGGTAGACACTGACGGTAAACTTGTTGAAAATGGTGGGATATACTTTTTAAGGCCAGTTATAATAACTGGAAACGGGGGTGGGGTAGAATTTGCAGCAACCGGAAACGAAACTTGTCCTTTGTCCGTTATCCAAAATCCCGATCCTTTCTCTAATGGCCAACCGGTACAAATTTCATCACCGTTCAGAATCCGTTATATATACGAGGGTCTTATCTTAAACTTTGGTTTCGCTGTTGTGCCCCCGTGTGCTCCCACTCCGTCTTTCTGGATTCCTGTGAAGGGTGAGGAAGAGGAACTCTCTGTTAAACTTAATGGGTACGGCAACGCAGTACGCGGTTGGTTTAAGATTAAGAGTGTTCCTTATGACATTGGGGGCTACAACCTCTTGTTCTGTCCCCTCGATAGTAGTTCATGTGGCTACGTTGGGATTCAGTTTGATGCTGCTAGAAACAGGCATTTGGTCGTCACCCAGAATGCCGACACTGCTTTATGGGTTCGCTTTCAGAGAGTTTCAGCGGCATCTTCTGCAACTGCATATGCATGAACCACCACTGTTACACTAAAATGTCATGCGTAGTTTCTCCTGGTGTGTTAGAAACATAATCTAAGCACTAAATAATGCTTATTTCGTTGTAATAAATTGGCGCATGGCTAAATATAATAAGACTGGACACTCTTAAGAAAATAGCCCGTTCATATTTTAAATAAAATATTCATATTTTAAGATGTCAATGCATTTATTTTAAAATATCACCACACGTAAATAATAATTAAAGTGTATATACCTTCAGAGTACTTATCTATCCTGCTCTCTCTTAATTTGGTTTAAACAAATAAAGTTCTTCTTAACATTATTTACAAATACGTATTTAGTCATTACGGTCAAAATTCGATGTGCATTTAGTCAAATTTTAAAGGGTTAACTGCGATTGGTTTTGGCTCAGTTTTCCACTTCTTCTTTTTTTCAAAACAATAAAAATGGAGTTGTACGAAATAATTGATCAAAAATAAAATAAATAACAAAAATGTTTGACATGATTTTATAAATAACTAGTATGAGATCGGTGGGTTATATTATTATATTTTATAATTATAATTACATATATGATATTTAAATAATAAAATAAAAATTAGTTAAGAGTATATAGAAGCTAATATTAAAATTTTAAATAAAAGTACATCTATGTAGTGAGATTAAAAGATAAATAATATTGAAAGATATTGACTTATGGAATTAGAAAAAAAAAGTTAAACTTAAATTATTTTAAATAAAAAGTAACATACAAATATGAATAAAGCGCAAATATATTGTGAAATGTAACTTTATTAAAAATTTAACATGAATTTGTTAAAGTAAAAAAAATACATAAGATATTGTTATCAATGTAGACATGGAGTCTCAGTTAATTGTTTAATGTGTACACACGTGTAGAGTTGGTTGTTATATATTATACTAAAATAAAATGTATATGTACATATCGTTGTTAAAATAAAATGTTGGTATATTGTAAACTTTGGTCCCGTGCAAAAATATTCACCACATATGAATAATTAACTTAAAGAAAAATAAAAAAATACAAACATATTGTGAGATGATATGCTCCCTATTAAAAAAAAATTAAAGTAACCTAAAATTAATGCTAAAATTTTTAAACAAAAATACATGTAGATGTTATTGATCAACGCAGACATTAAATTTATAATAAAAGTTAAACATAATACACTAAATATCAAAGTATTATAGTAATTAATTTTATTTTTAATATTGAATAAATAATAATAGATAAAATAAAAAATATAAAAAAATAAAATAGTCTCGATATTTTAAATAAATTTTAACAATTACAGGAAAATGTGTTTAGAAAGGTGTTCTCGACATTTTCAAAATTTTATTCATAATTAAATTTCAATCATCATAGTTTTATTTTAAGTAACAATGAAATATAAAAATTTGTAAGTATATTGTGTAATATGGTCTCGTACAAAATAAATGCAACATGAAATTAATGTTAGAACATAACAGTCACATATAAAGTTTAAGTTAAAAGTTTAACTCTCATGTCAATTCAAATTGACGACTTATAAAAGTATTTGAACTAATAATAATAATAATAATAATAATGTTAATATCAATGCTAATGCTAATAATAATAGTAATAATACTAACATTACCACTAATAATAATAATAATAATCTCAATAATAATAATAACGTTACTAATACTATTGTTAATATTAATTCAAATAATAATATGATCTTGAAAATATGTACATAATCGAAATATGGTCCCGTAAAAAATAAAAACAACTTGATGTTAAAATTTGTAAATAAAAACACATGTAGATATCAATAAACACATAGAAAAGTATTGAAATAGATTAATATATAAAATCAAAGGTCTTATTTTTTTTTATCATAAATATTAAAATTAAAAAATAACATTTGAATCAATAGTTAAATATTAAAATAGAAAAATCAAATAAAAAACTATCATTATAAAATGTAGTAAAAATTATTAAAAATTAATTAAATATAAAAAACAACGGTCAAAGTAACAAATTAATAAATACTAAAGACCATTTAAATATATTAGACCATTTGATTCATTGTAACACTTGTAACACATAGCTCGGGGGTGAGCAGAGGTATCCACCACAAGTGCAAGCATCTGCTGAATCCAACCAAGTTATATGTATCAAGATGAGTCGAGTCTTAGTGTATTGATTGGGAAGGTCATAACATGTTTGGGTGATGTATGTATATTGGACTGCGAAAGTATATCTGATTGTATTGATGAAATCTTTATGGCTCTAGCTTACCCTGTTGCTTGTTTGATTGTCTTGTATGTTGTCCTTCTACTTTTGCAATGATAATCAACTTATTGATGTGAGCAGATGCGAAAAGCACTCGAGGTCAACCGGGAAGAGATGATTCCGCTGTATAGTCCCTTTGGGTTGGACATCGCATTTTGTTTGGGCTTTTTGTTAGGGTTATGGCCCATGTATTGCTTTACTCTTTAATACTCTATCTTCTTCTGTTATACTTTTTAACTAGTTTACTTTTGGCATCGTGGTGTGCCTAGGTTTGTACGGGTTGTGTTTAAGACCCCAGGACTGCACTGTTGTATTATTTGTGTGTGACGTTTCTTTTAATTACGCTTAATAATTAAATGGGACGTTACATCTAACTTATATTTACTAAAGTTATGGATAAGTTTATAAAAAAAAAAGCTTAATTACTCGAAACATACCCAGTTTGGTTTTAAAATTTCAAAATGGTATCCACTTTTAAGTTTGTTTTAATTTAGTATCCAAATTCAAAATTGTGCATCAATGTAGTATATGCCCTTAATTTTTCGCAAACACCGTTAACGACGTGTCACGTGTAACCGTTTAGTTTTTTTAATTTTTTTAATTTTGTTTTTAATTTTTTAATTCTTTTTGAATTTCTTTTTTAAAAAAAAAATTGCCATGTGTCGAATCCTTTGTGTGACACATGACATTGTCAGTGACACGTGGCAAGGTACCGCCACGTGACAATGTACCTGCCAAGTGTGATTGTCTTGATTTCAACTTAGTCCCCATATATGTCTATTTGTTTCAATTTAGTACCCATATATATTTATTTATTTCAATTTAGTCTCCGCTCGATTTGTTTCAATTTTGTCCGAATATTTTTTTTATTCAAAATAGAGAAATATTATCTCTCTTTTAAGACAATTTATTATTTATATAAATGTTATATTTATATTTGTTATTAAAAATGACTTATAAAATTAATTATTGAAATTTATATTAAAGTTTAGTGATAAAAGTCATGAATAACAAATTTACCAAAACTTTGTTATTCATGAGTACAACAAATATCAATGTAACAAAACATAAATCTGTTATGTCAATGTAACAAAATATCAATGTTATACTCAAGAATAACAAAGTTTTGGTAAATCTGTTATTCATGACTTTTACCATTAACTTTAATATAAATTTCAATACTTAATTTTATAAGTCATTTTTAGTAACAAATATCAATATAACATTTATATAAATAATAAACTTTGTCTTAAAAGAGAGACAATATTTCTCTATTTTGAAAAAAAAATACTTGAACAAAATTCAAACAAATAGAGCAGAGACTAAATTGAAACAAATAAACATATATGCATACTAAATTGAAACAAATAGACACATGTGGGGACTAAATTGAAATGAAGACAATAACACTTGGTACCTTGCCACGTGGCGGTACCTTGCCATGTGTCACTGATGTAACATCCCAACCAGATATTATGGGTTTAATTAATATAAAAAAGAAATTATGCATAACTTCATTTAATAACTCATCATTTCCCAAAAAACGCGGGAAATTTAAACATTTAATACCTAGAATTTATTACAAGAAAACCATAACTATAACTTCAATTGCAAAACTCAAGTCTAATAATTTAATAGATTACAACTTATTCAAAAACATATTAAAACTCTGATAAATTCCCACGCTAGCCGATGCTCCAAGCCTATGCCTTACCAGAACCACTTGCAATATCATCTGCTCCCGTGTACTGCGTACACGATCATCGCCAAATACAAGCAGATAGGGTGAGCTAATATCAAGCAATCATATATATATATATATATATATATATATATATATATATATATATATATATATATATATATATAGCAAATATATATATCCAATTAATTATACTAGAGAAAATTCCTTTCCTTCATCCTACATGGCCACAACCATGTTTTGATAATAAGCACATCAAAGGAAAATCACCCTTTGATCTCACATTGCCACAATCATGATTTGATATCTAAAAATAACAAAGGAATCTTATACTTTCCTTCCACATGGCCATAACCATGTTGACCGTGTTCTACATCTTCTTGTGAGTACCTCAAGATGCCTTGCTGCCTTACCTATCGACCACAACCGATAAAGCATGTGCGAGAAACCATGCTATGGATCACACACCGTAACGCCAAGTGGAGTTCTCAATATGAACATAGTCCGTAACTTCCCAAGACTACCAAACTTGTCAGCTATTTACTGAGGAGGACAATCTATCTGGACCCATCCGTACTGGCCACGCCAGCACACTCACACCGGCAACATTTGCCAACTCGAGCCACAACTCAAGAGTTCCTCGTGTTCATCCGCTATCCCGAGCCAACCTTTGAGATATCTTAGAAGCCTTATAGACCACGCATCACAATTCCAACACCAACCGATCTAATACAACATAAACAATTGCCTTGAAACACAAAATTGTTCCATCATCGCTTAAGCTTGAAGCCCTCGCCTAAACACCCAAGCCTTCCTCGCTTAAGCTAAGTTACCTCGCTTGAGCAAGCACCTCGCACAAAACAAACCTTGAACTCTCACTTGGGTGAGCATTACTCGCCTAGGCGAGACCACCCTTTTCTCAGAATTCAAATCTCTCGCCTAGACAGCGAATTAAACAAAACATCAAATCATTCTTTGAATTCTCGCTTAGGCGAGGCACTCTCGCCTGAGCGAGACACTTTTTCGCCCAGAACAGGGCTTCGTGCCTAGGCGAGATGCCCAAGCAAAATCACCCAACACTCACGAGTTCTCGCTTATGCGAGGCACACTCGCCTAAGCGAGATGGCTTGTCACCCAAGACCAGAATCCTCCGCCTGAGCGAGACGCTCGAGCATAAACAATGTTCGAGTCTCTGATAATCTCGCCCAGGCGAGCCTGGTTCGCTTGAGCGAGAATTGCAGACTCCTACACTGTTATGCACGCCAACACCAGCAAACATACCCAAATAACACTTCAATTCATACTAATCATTTGAAAATGATGTAATAAACATATGAACACAATGTATACCTAAATTAGTCCCCAACAATCCAATTTGAAATCATCAACAATATATACAATGCATAAGCCCATCATACTCATAAATTTGGGTAAGAATTTTAATATAATAGTACCAAAAAACCCAAATCCCTAATTCACCTCATATGCAGCACAAAATTCATGTCATAAAATCAGCAAAATCATGCAATATTATCAAAAACATACAATTATAGGTTCAGCTCCCCTAACCTGGAATTTCCTTTACTTAGAATTTGAATTATGCATCTTCCCCGGAAGCACCATTGCCATCTCTTTGATTCTCTCCCAACCAGCTCTCAATTGCCCCAATCCTCACTATTCACTCTAAATTTTCGCACATCTTCCAAAACTCTCAGAAAAATAGCCTCCAAAACCCCTCTTCTCTCTCACAATTTGCCTTTTAAAGCGCCTTAATGCTAGGTTAATGTGCTAAAATGAAAAATGAGTTTTAATGGGGAAGTTAATTGCTATTCAAGGCCCTTATTAGTTGTTTTTCAGCCCCTCTTAGCTGGCCCCTTCTGCTAGGGTTTTTTTCCACCTTTTCATATTCATGCCACACTAATTTTTAGCAAAAATGGAGTTAAATTTGGTTCACAAAGGTTTGAACCCATGACCATACCAATGCCCAATTCAATGCAAAACATCAAATCATTCCTCGAATTCTCGCTTAGGCGAGGTACTCTCGCCTGAGCGAGACACTTTTTCGCCCAAAATAGGGCTTCGCGCCTGGGCGAGATACCCAAGCAAAATCACCCAACACTCACGAGTTCTCGCTTAGGCGAGTGTGCCTCGCCTAAGTGAGATGGCTTGTCGCCCAAGACCAGAATCCTCCGCCTGAGCGAGACGCTCGAGCATAAACAATGTTCGAGTCTCTGATAATCTCGCCCAGGCGAGCCTGGTTTGCTTGAGCGAGAATTGCAGACTCCTACACTGTTTATGCACGCCAACACCAACAAACATACCCAAATAACACTTCAATTCATACCAATCATTTGAAAACGATGCAATAAACATATGAACACAATGTAGACATAAATTAGTCCCCAACAATCGAATTTGAAATCATCAACAACATATACAATGCATAAGCCCATCACACTCATAAATTTGGGTAAGAATTTTAATATAATAGTACCAAAAAACCCAAACCCCTAATTCACCTCATATGCAGCACGAAATTCATGTCATAAAATCAGCAAAATCATGCAATATTATCTAAAACATACAATTACAGGTTCAGCTCCCCTAACCTAGAATTTCCTTTACTTAGAATTTGAATTATGCATCTTCCCCGGAAGCACCAATGCCATCTCTTTGATTCTCTCCCAACTAGCTCTCAATTGCCCCAATCCTCACTATTCACTCTAAATTTTCGCACATCTTCCCAAACTCTCAGAAAAACAGCCTCCAAAACCCCTCTTCTCTCTCACAATTTGGCTTTTAAAGCGCCTTAATGCTAGGTTAATGTGCTAAAATGAAAAATGAGTTTTAACTCTTCTCTCTCACAATTTGGCTTTTAAAGCGCCTTAATGCTAGGTTAATGTGCTAAAATGAAAAATGAGTTTTAATGGGGAAGTTAATTGCTATTCAAGGCCCTTAGTAGTTGTTTTTCAGCCCCTCTTGGCTGGCCCCTTCTGCTAGGGTTTTTTTCCACCTTTTCATATTCATGTGACACTAATTTTTAGCAAAAATGGAGTTAAATTTGGTTCACAAAGGTTTGAACCCATGACCATACCAATGCCTAATTCAATGCAAAACCACTCAACCATATCATGTTTCATGACAATTCTTATAATTCTATAATTATGTTATCATTCAACATGATCATGCATATTATTAAAATTAATAATCAATCAAATAACATATAATCGGCATACATAAGACTCGAACCTAAATCCCCTCATAACAATCAAGTACTCTCAACCACTTAAGCAAGTACTTTTCCACGTCACACAAGTCAAAATTTAATGCCATAAAGGCTCCAACTACCCACATTTATTAATTAATTAATTTTCACGGGTCTTATAACTGACAATGTCACGTGTCACAACAAGGATTTGACACGTGGCAATTTTAAAAAAATTAAAAAAATTAAGAAATTAAAAAACTAGAGGCTGACACGTGACACGCCGTTAACGGCGTTTGCGAAAAATTAACGGTGTGTACTGCATTGATGCACAATTTCGAATTTGGGTACTAAATTGAAACAAACTTACAATTGGATAGCATTTTAAAATTTTGGAACTAAACTAGATATGTTCCAAGTAATTAAGCCCAAAAAAAAAAGCTAACATTTTTTAAGCATGGTATGGATACGTTTAACAATAGTTTAGCCTCACCACAAACATAGAAATTTGAGTTGCAGATCCCATTACAACACCCAATGACATGTCCTGCAACATTAATAGATTTTAAGTCAAAGACAGTTGACAAGCTTAATCTTATCTGCAAAATTGAAACTTATGCTTTAACAAAATGATTGACGTGGAAACCATACCAACTTGTTCTTGAAAGCAAAAATGATTGAGCTAGCATGCTCTACAACATTTCCCACAATTTTGGAAACCTTAAAGGTTGCAACAACATATTTAGAAAACAGAGATATGATAAGTGCCATACCAACCAACCAAGTAAATGCACTCCAAAATCCTATCACAGCCTTCTCTTCTTCGTTTTCATCATCCTATGATCAAGTCACATGCTTAATTATCATTGTATCCAAAACTTACTATTATGTCAAAACACAAGAGTTTTTAAGTAGGCCAACTTATTCTATAAAATATAAAGTGTGAAAGCTTGTTTTACATCCTCAATAAGTCAAAATTAATGTCATATATTGAACAGACATGTGGCAGGTCCGCATACCGCCATAAATCATGCCGTCACAATGTATAATATGACTGTCTCATGAAAACCGTCGTAACACCCGCCATTTAATATACTATACAAATAATGGTAATTAAAATCACTGTAATTTGTTTATATTTAAAAGCATTCCAATGCAAAAAACAACACCTAAAAACCTCATTATTTTCACTATACTGAAATATAATATGACGTTTTGAACTCTGTTAATTTGAATGCAAAATTATTTCAAGTATTTTACAACCTCATAATTTATTAAAACTGCTTTTCATAAAATAAAATAAAAACAGTAAAAAGTGATAAGTGAAACATACTTTTATAAAATCTCAATTCAATATAAGGGAGAAACTAAACTTAGGATTTTATTGCCAAACTTGTGATTTTATTGCTATATTTAACACTTGAGTGATAATTGAGCTAAATACGGAGTGCACCCACTGACATTAATGGCTAGAACCCCTCAAAGCCAACAAAATTACAATGCATTGCCCCCATAAAGTCCACGTTAGTGGTGCCAAAACTACTTAACCTCTAATCTATAGAACCTTCTTCCATATAATGCCCATTATTTCTTGACTATGCTAATGAAACCTTTGCTTTCATTTCCACCTAATAATCAACCTTTCAAAATGTTCACGCACATTCTTTTCCATGCCTTATGTGGCTTCCACGGTGCAACCCTCTCCCTCGTTGGGAATATTTGCAGAAACAAATCTTACTGCAAATATAATAGTTAACCGTAAAGTAGAAGCATATCCAAATTTATAGTTTAGCAACTTGCCATGTCTCGTTTTTGAACTGATAATGCAAAATGGCAATATAGTCAAACACCATCCAAGTTGGCAATGTAGCCTTTTAAATCTAAACATTTTTCAATGCTTAAAACTATAATTTTTTTTCCTATTGAAATTTCATCCACATGAACAAACATATATATAAATATTATTCTTAACAAATAAATACCACCATAAATAGACTTCATATTGTTAAGAATAAAAACATATTCAAATAAAAATTTACCTCCCTGGTGTATAAAATTTGCTCGAGTATCTTTAAACTACAAGGCATACGAAGGCTAGTCCAGTATTAAAGCTTCACTAAGCAATGTTTAGACCTTTTATTATAAACAAAATTACAATATTTCACCTTCTATATTGAAATCCAACTTTGATTTGTTTTAGTTCAATATTGGAAGGGATGAGGCACTCTCTGATTAGTTGCAGCCTTTGCCAAGAACTTGGCTTCGAACATTTAGCATAGACCCTCTCCAAAGCCTTAACTTGCTCAAGTCTATACCCGTAACCAACCTATTTTGATCGATGCTCTCTCAAAAAATGAACAAAGCAGGTGGAACATTCGCTAGGAACCATTGTTCAAGGGCATATTATAATCAACATTTAGAAGATACTTAGAAAATTAGGAGAAAGAGGAATTGCACATATAACTATATGCTTCTAAAGTACCTACATAAGCGTTGATGCCTTGGCACACAAAACCCCACCTCCAAATGTTGGGAACACGAATCATTTAAATTGGACCCCAAAAATTAGTTTGGAGAAGAGTTTATCACTACAGTCACATCTTCCATGCCATCAGTACCCATCAATGACCAATTATCATCAACAAACCCATTCATAAATCATTAAATCCATTGAAAAATTAGGTTAAATAAAAAACTTAGAGTATAAAAAGCATGAATTTCAGCAAGAATATGAATGTGTGTGTAAGACCCAAGAAATTTAAATAATTAAATAAATAATTATTTAATAAATGCGGGTGGTAGGAACCTTTATAACATTAAATGTAAATTATTATGACGTGGAATAGTACTAGCTCAAGTGGTTGAGGGTACTTGTTTATGTGAGAGTTCTTAGGTTCAAGTTGTTTTCGTGTGTTTTCTATCATATATAATGTAAATTCTCGTAAGTTTCTAGAGTTTCGCCCAGAAACCACCTGGCGGGCATGGGTATGCTGTCAGGCAACGCAACAATTTGAACCCAATTTTTGGGTTCTATCACGAACTGCCTGGCGACGAGACGCAACCGCCAGGCGACGCTGTGTTTCTGTGAATTTTATGATATGCTGAACTTATAGTTAGATTCCTATGTTTGTGTGATTGCATAATACTATGATATTCCAATTGTTTGGGGTGCTTGTGATTATAATTGGAATGTGGACATGAAGGGTTCATATTAAGATCAAAGGATTATTCTGAATCATGGATTTAAGGATGATTAAGATGTGATTGGAAGTTGTATGATGCGTAAAGGATAATATTATTGGGAATGGGTTTGACAAATCATGTATGAATTATTGTGTTCTGTTGCAATTGGAAGCTGGATCAAATTCTGAGAATTTGATGTTCTTCGCAGGTACAAAAACCTGAGATATTACCAGGTGCTGGTGTACCGCCTGGCAGCACCCTACTTGCCGCCAGGCGACAACTGGTTCAGAGGCACATGTATGCCATTAAATGGTTAGGTGTGAGAGAGGTTATTGGAGCTAATTGGACTAGAGAAATTAGTCAACAAAATTGGAAGAGTTAGTGCACAAAAATTCATTGTGATATAGTCAATTGGAGAAAATAGGATAGTGTGCTATGTTGAAAGTGGCTTTGTAATGAGTATGGATTCTGTCTTGGGTGGTTCATTTGTTAGAAATAAGAATAAAAGATGTAGAGTACTGATTGGGTTGGGATGTTAGACAATCATATCTTAATAGGGTTGATGTATAAATCATAAATTGTGTAGCATTGATTGGGAGGTATGTGAGAAGAATATGTGGTACTGTTGCAAGGGGATATAAGCAGATTGTATACTCTAAAAATATTGGATTGTGCGTCACTTTTATAAGTTAGATTAGGCCATTGGATATTGATAGAAAAACTAGAAGAATTTTATGTCTTGAATAGAGGGATTTGGGAGTGTAATTTATAGGTAATGAAATCATGGATGGAGTGACAAGGTGCCAAGAATTAGACCCTAATGGATGAGAATACATTAATACCTTTGGAGGTATTAGAAGATTGTAGGATAATCTGGTTTGGGTGCTAAAACAATAGCTGATGCGCTATTGGTATAGCGCCTGGCGGCACGAGTGTGGCCAAATTGGGACTAAATTGAACAAAAAATAACAAATATAGAGACCAAATTGAATATAGAACATTGACTTTACACGTGACACGCTACTGGGTTGACACATGGAAATTTAAAAAAAATTCAAAAAATTCAAAAAAACCATGAAGTGACACGTGGCAGTCACTGTTCATGGCCGTTAATGATTCAAACGGTGTTAGCAAAACAAGACTCAATTGAATAAAATTGACGAAAATTAGGACCTATTTGAACACAACCAAAATTAGGACTTATTTGACAAAACTTGAAGAAAATTGGGATAAAAAAAATATTTTAACCGAATAATAATCTAACTTTTATAATTTGAAAGTATTTATGAAATAATACTTGAAAGTGTTTAAAAAACTACAAGATCCTACATAACATGATAAATTTTGTATTTAAGGAATCCTATCAAAAACAAACATAATATTTCAATACACCAAAATCAAAATAATATATCTTAATAGATAGGTTTATGTAAGTAAAAATTAATTATTTAACTAAAAATGAGTAAAATATAATAACTTTTATATTTTATGTAACTAAAATTAAATTGGAAACTAAATATAAAAATATGACTTAAATTTATATTTTCACTTTTTTTTTCTTAAAAATATAATATATTTATAATTTTATTTCTAAATATAACATATTTATATATTTATAGTGTGTTATTAATTTCATATAAATAAAAAATAATTTTATTATATTTACTTTGTAAATAAATTTGAATTCTCGGTGATAGTTGTAATTCTTTTATAAACAGCTTTTTTAAAAATATATTACTATTAAATTCATTTATTTGATGTTAGAGTATACTGATATTTATATTGTTCTATAATTATTCTATATATGTCATTCCTTTAATAACTTAATCAATTGTTCACAACATCAACAACTTTTATCAGTAAATTAAATATACACTAAACAATGTATTAACCAAAATCAATTTATGAAAGAATATTATTATTTTCAAATATCAATTTCTTTGAAAACAAAAAGTACCATTAAAATTTAATTATATTAAACTTAAAAAACAAAAATTCTATTTCAAATTCAGGTCTACCAAACTGAATTCTAAATTGATCGAAAAAAACTAAATAGCTAAATTCGGGTAGTGAATAACCCTTTGTAATTAAGATGGTGGTTTAGTAGGTATATAATCTTTTTTTTGGATAATATTGTTAAAACAAAAATATTCAGTTTACGATAAAGCGTATGTTTCCGTGCTGCTGTGGGTAATACTGAATCTCCATGAGAATCAAGTGTCAGTTCCGCGGTTACAGCAATAGAAAAATAAAAGAAGAGTTCAAAGCAAATATGTGAATAATTAACTGTTATGGGATCAGTTTATTCAAAACTTAAACTTAAACTAATGAATAATATAGTTCAGTTTTCCTATTATTGTTCAGTTATTTCAAGTTTAATACTTTTTCAATTAACTATGAGTACAGTGAAGTTATTTTTACCTAGTCCGAAGGATATATGTATTATCTTTTTGATGTGAAGAAGATAGGAGGTTACGGTTGTAGCTTTCTTGGGTTGGCGCAGCTGAATTTTTGAGTCTGAGTTGCGTAGTAGGTGGCTAGGAAATGGGTGTTGATATCCTACCATCTTGGTAAGAATGGGTGTTGTCATCGACGCAAGAAGCCAGGCGACAACAAGGTGATCTTGTTGTTGATTACTACGAAAATATTGCGAGAGGCGATTGTTGAAATCTGCATTACTGATGAACCAATTTTTGTACATTTGTTGTCATATCTTAGTTTAGATAGTGAAATTGAGTTTTTCGAGTAGTTTGATAGTTTCTAAAGACATCTTATGCATACATAAATCCATTGAAATATGTTCCATTCATAAATTTTGCATAAATAACAATTTTATCTCATACAGGCATTTCACCAAATTCTTGGTGAAAATTAGAATTTCATTGAGGTATTTTTTCAAATAGTTTCATATTATGCATTTCTGCACTGTTATAGGTAAGACCCAGACCACACATTTCATTCGTACATTCATATTGTTTTGCATCTAAACCATTCACATTACATCATTTGAGCATTGAATTCATCATTCTTAAAACTGAACCTGTTACAACATTGCACATCTGTTTGCATCATGTTTTGTTTCTTTTCTAGAGTTTATTGCATTGTGTTAGAGTAAATATTGTCTTTTATGTTTCTCCCATCATGTGCTTTAGTTTTCATGGATAACATAACACAATTTAACTCGAAAGTTGGGGTTTACTTGGATTAAAGGGAGACTTTGGGATTGTGTAACTTCTACGCGACTAAAGATGTTAACAATAATCTAATCTTTCTATTATTACGGTCGTTCAATGTTCACATTTTCAAAAATAGTCATCGTTTCGACCTCATACCTAACGTCCACTACTTACAGCATTCATCCTTTTTCATTTGTTATATTTATGCAATACAATTTCAGGGGTCTTACATATTGAGTGTTGGAGCCTTATCGAAACGGTGAATCTGAACTTTAACGCTTCTGTTGTTGCACTCACCATTTCGAGGAAACCAAACAGCGACATGGCAAGTGAACCTACCAGTCCAGTTTCTGAACCTGAGCGAGGCTCATTTTTTCCACTCCAAGATGGTACAACACTTTGTCGGCGAGCAATTTTTTTTATAATATTAAATCGATTATAAGTTAACTTCTATAAAATATGTTTGATGGATCTACATTGGTTTTGAAAACAGATGTAATATACCCTAAAATCAGTGTCTTTGTCTGATTCATATTTGACAAGAATATATTAAACATAAGAAAAAAAATGAAGATGATCTTTTTTCTGAAAATTGAAAGGGGATAGAGAAACCTACATGCAGTGATGTCATCCACTTGTAGTCTGGGAATAAATGCTATAGCCTTCCATTTGTTCTATCAAATCAATTTCGGTGCTATCCAATCTTCTAATGGTGAAATAAATTTAAAGGACAATTGAACTAAACTTACTATATATGTAAAATATGTAAAATTTACTTTTAACAAAATGTTGTTTAATTGTCCATCAACAACTTTGATTCATTCAAATGTTTAAACTTTTAGAGAAGCTTATATCACCAGCATGTACTCTATATACTCTATGACTTGATTCATTCTCCGTAAAATTCTTATTTTCTACGTTTACCCTATTTTGCTTATGGTGCCTATAGTAAAACATCTAGTGCCGGTCCCTGTGTCTCTATAGTCGCACGTCTTTAAATAGATGCTTCCTACATTGTTTGTTCAACCAAACTAAAGATAAGCTTTGTAAACCCTAGCAAAAAATGAAGTCTACGACCTTGTTCTCTCTCTTTCTACTTTGTGGCTTCACCTCATACCTTCCTTCAGGCACCGCTTATCTGGTGGACACTGATGGTAATCTTATTGAAAATGGTGGCTCATACTTTATAACAACTGGAAATGGTGGTGGAGTAGAATTTGCTGCAACCGGAAACGAAACTTGCCCTTTGAGTGTTGTCCAAAATATCAGTCCTTTCTCTTCCGGCCTACCGGTAAAACTTTCAACCCTAAGATTTATCCCTTATATAGCAGAAGGCCTTAATTTGGACATTGGGTTCCCTTTTATATCCCCGTGTGCTCCCACTCCTTCTTGGTGGGAAGTTGTGAAGGGTGTGAAAGGGGGGCTCTCTGTTAAACTTTCTGGCTACGACAACACAGTACCTGGTGGGTTTAGAATTAGAAGCGTTCGGAATGACATTGTTCGGGGCTACAACCTCTTGTTCTGTCCTGAGGATACTTCTTGTGGCTATGTTGGAGTTGATCTTGATTCTAAAAAAAACAGGAGTTTGGTGGTGACTCAAGATAAGAAGGCTGCCATGTCGATTCAGTTTCAGAGAGTTAACTTATCACCTGCAACTGCAACTGTGTGAACTACTAATGCCCCTAAAAACTCATGTGTATAGTTTCTCGTAGTGAGAGACAAGAATAAAGGAACCACTTTGTTTAATAATTGCATGACTAAATAAAATAATTGAAGTTGCAGTTATTCTATCTTTAAAAATAATTTACGGCTTTTTTGACATTTTTTTTTCTTAATTATATATATTTATGTTTAAAAACTACTGAAATAAACTTCCCTCAGCTAACAGAATTTAGTCTCGCGATAATTATCATTATCAGAAAAACACCATTCCGACTCAGTTATTCTATCTTTAAAAATAAATAATAAAAAATGTTCGATATGATTATATTTATGATTCTTTATATAATGTGATAAATTAAAACCAACCTAAATAATAGAATAAAACTATTAAGAATAAATAAATATTAAGTTTGGTCTAATTCTTTCGTAGTAAAATAATTAAGATTTACTAAGACATGCTATAAATTTCACTATGCAAACCAAGTAAAAAAGGTAGATTTGTGAATTCAGTTCCTAAACCAAAGCATATAGTTAAAAAATATGGCGTCTATCATTACTTGAAAGTAATTCATCCACAAAGGTTCAGCCGAATTCTATAACGGCTTTGGAATCAATCATAAAACAAGTTCAGTACAGCATCCTCAATCCAATGGATAGGTAGAGACTGCCAACAAGATCATGTTAGTCAAATTGAAGAAGAGGTTGGATACGACAAGAGCTAGTGGCCAAAAGAAATCTCAAGTCTTATGGACTTACAGGTCCACCTCCTCCGATCCTCAACAAAAGAAACACCCTTCAATCTAGTATATGACACAGACACCATGATATTAGTAGAAATCGAACAGTCTACTACAACGAAGACCTCAATGACAATTGTCTCAATACCAGCTTGGATCTGCTAGTAGAAAGGAGAGAAAAAACCCAAATATAGGAAGCGACAACTAAACAGAGAGCATCTAGAAAGTACAACTCAAAGTTGCATCCGAGATTGTTTCATAAAGGCGATCTAGTCTGGCATATGGCAAGTAATGCAATGAAACTTGACGACAAATTCTCAGCAAACTAGGAAGGACCTTTTTGGATACTTGAAGATATCGGTAACGACGCATACAAATTTGGAAGGCTATCTGGTGAACCTATCCCATCTGAAGTTTTATTTTAGATAATTGTTTTGTCCAATACAACAATGTAACACTTGTAACCTTGGAGTACTCTTTCCTTACCTAGTCTTTTTTCCCTAAGGAGGGTTTTAGTCGGGAAACCTATAGCATCAGTAAAAGAAGGGTTACCACAAAATCCCATTGCTCTGTGTTTTGGCTTCATCAACTTAGTTCCCAACCACTAATATAAGTGGTACTGGTTGAATCCATTACTTAGTTTCCAACCACCAATCTAAGTAGTATTGGTCGAACCCATTACTTAGTTCCCAACCACTAATCTAAGTGGTATTGGTCAAACCCATTTCTTAAGTACCCAGCCAATAATATAAGTGATATTGGTCGAACTCATTACTTAGTTTTGAGCTACTAATCTAAGTGGTATTGGTTGAACTCATTATTTAAGTTCCCAGCCATTAATCTTAGTGTTACTAGACGAACCCATTACTCACTAAAGAAATTCTTTATTTTGCTAGAGAAATTAGCTACAATTTTTTTTTACTAATTTCTCTCTAATTTGCAAGAAAATTGCAATGGAATGAAATTATAGCTAATTTATAGTAAAATAGCTACAAATTTGCTAGAATATACATTTGTCACTAATTATTTTTAATTAATAAATAAATAAAATTAATTTTTATATGAATAAAATACATTTAAAAATATTAATAATATAAATAGATAATAATATGAAAAAATTAATTATTAAGTTTTAATTTTTCATAATATTTAAACAAATTAATTAGCAATGGAAATGCTTGACTAGTAGATACTTAATTAGCATTGTGGGGAAAATTTGATTTAGGTTTTCATTCGCTCATCGAAGAAAATATAGAACATGTCTTCCTTCGTCTCATGTTTGCATCACCTTAGTCACCTTGTCTTGAAGAAAATGTAGAGTGTGCCTTTGTTTATCTCCCTATCATCGCATTACCTTCTCATTATCTTCACTGTTGGTTCCACCTCTCATTGTGGGTTCTCCTGCTCCAAATTGGTAACATGTTCTTCTCTTTGCTATTCCTTCTTCAATATTTCACTCACTCATGACAGTACTTTTTTGTTTAAGAACTCATGGCGTCGTTAAATCGATATCCAAGGTTTTAATCTTCCACTACAAACCTGAAATTTGTCGTAGCCTTTGATCAATTAATCAAAATAGATATTCCGTTAGATTTTTAGTGTTTGAAATTGATGTTTGGAGTCGTATGATTTGTTGTTCTCCCATAATAACTCTTTGTAAATAATTTGACTTTAGTTGGTTGTGAGGTTAACCAAGGCTTGGGGCTTTTTCAAGATATTACTTGTGGAGGAAATATGAGGTAGTTTCTTATTGTAGTTTGCATTTATGTTCATAAATATTAGTATTGTCATGTATAATTTATTTAGTTTATGACTTATGTGTTTGCATCAACACTTGTTTTTTGTTTAGTTCATTTACTTTGAAATTTTCTGCATAATTTTTAAATATGTTGTTATTCATACCTGCCAATTTTCATGACAAATGCTTGTTTGATCTTTTCTTTTTGTGAGATTCTGTTTTTTTTTCTCTTATTATGAAGCTTTATATTGCAAATGTAAGTCCAACAAAAATCACCTCGAATCCCAATCTACGGTGAATCAATGACTATAAAGTCGTGCTAATTTAATAAGCGGTTGTTGAAAGCATTTAAAAAAATCAAGTAATAAGGGGGATGATTTAAGAAAGTGGGTTGACATGGTAATTTTAGTTAATTAAAATTAGCATGATACATACCTGTCAACACCCAATTTCGTCCGGATGAATAGATTTATTTTCAAAAAATAAAAATAAAAGTAAAAAATAAGGTGAAACAAAATTTTCTTTAAATATTTTCAAACTTTAATTTTAGAAAAAAAAAAGAAAAAAAAAAAAAAAAAAAAAGAAAAAAAAGAGAGAAAAAAAAAGAAGAAAAAAAAAAGGAGGAAGAGGCCAATTTGTTATTAATTTTCATGAGCCCAATAACTCAAATATTTTCTACCTTTGTTCCTGATAGAGAAATTAATTATATAATAATAATTAGAAGCAATATCTATTCAAATGGTAAGAATCAATATTATTAATTAAGATTAATTTTGTGCTCTGATTTCTTATTGATGATGATTGATTTTGTGCTCTGATTTGCTGCGATTTGATACTCATAATTTGCTATTATCATGACCAATTCCTTCCTTATGTTGTTCGTTACAATTAAGGCTGAGATTGTATTGACATTGCAAGTTGTGAATATAAATATGTACTCTGTCATACCGAAAAAAAATTCTTTACACTTCTCTAATTCTTTCACGTCACCACTTCCACATACACACCCCATTTTTTATCTCTCTTTCAAAACAAAAAAAAAAACATATCGAAGGAGGTAGAAAAAAAAGAAGAAGAAGAAAACATTCTCTCCACTCTCTTTCTCTCATTACCACCCACATAGACACCTCTTATTTTTATCTTTATTGGAAGAACAAATACAAAAATATTAGAAAAGGAAGCCAGAAAAAAGAATAGAGAAAAGGTACGTCACTTTTAGTTCTTTCATCTTTTGATTTAGTTTTTTCAATTTTCATTTTTTTGAAATCATAAAAAATATTTTTTCCCTTTTCTTTAGAGTCTACCCGGCCACTCGCGTCGCATGACATCCAATTTAGACTTTTATTTTTTCTACAAAATATATACAAATGATCTAAAAATAAAATATAACTTTCTTTGTTTACTCTTTTATATCTATTTGGTTGCTCACGTCGCAATGAAATCCACAACTACTCTAAAATAACTTTAAAAAAATATTAAAAATTTATAAATGATTAAAAAAATAAAAAATAAAAGATTAGAAAAAAAAGAATTTATTTGAAGTGTCTATCCGACCGCTCGCATCGCATGACACCAATTTTAAAATAATACTAAAATTTAAATAAAAAGATTTTCAAAATTATAAAACAAATTAAATCATTTTCAAATAATTTTCCAAATAGATTTTTCAAAAGAACTACGTAACTCTGATTCTCCATTCACATGGAGATACGTAGGATCGAGGATTAATCCTCGTCGGGCCCAAAAAATCAAAAAAATAGTTTTGTTTTTTTGTACATTCTTTTATTACTAATTTTGGGAAAAATTAAATATTTTGAAAAACCACAAAACTTTTGCACATTTAATTAAAGGTACCGTCTTAAGATGGACGTTATGGGGTGCTAATACCTTCCCCACGCGTAACCGACTCCCGGACCCAAATTCTGGTTTTTTGCAGACCTTGCTTTTTTTTATGGTTTTCCATAGTTTCCTATAATAACTATGGTGGCGACTCCAAACTCTGTTTTTACAAATTTTATTTTTTGGTTCGTCGTCCCGTTGCGATTTTGGTTGCGAAAATACCTTTTAAGATTAAAGAATAGGGGTCAAAAATGATGGGTTGTAGAGTAAATTAGAGAGACAAAGACGAAGGTATGAATCCAATCCAAAACACAGTAAAGTGGATTTCATCTTAGTGGGCTTGGATGTTTAGGATAATGTGGAGATATTAATTATCCTTTTGAAGTTTTATTAATATGTAGTTGCAATGTATCATATTTTGTGAGTCAATTGTTGTTCCACTCCCATTAGTAATTCATTTCAAACATATTTTCCTCTCTAAGAAAAAACCTGTTGGCATCCATCCAACACTCTTCCCTAGAATTGGGGATGCTACCATTCTCAGGGATTATCTTTTATAAAAATACTATTTTTATGAGAAACTAGAAGTAATCTTAACAGATAGAGATAAATACTCTTTGATGAAGAAAAAAATTGTGAGGTCCTTAAAAGGATTATAAAGTTGGTGTATACCAAAATGGGGGACCATGTACATTGAAAGAGGTAATGCGGGAAAACGTTTGCGTCAATTGTTGATACCAATCGAACAAGAATAGTGAAGTGAATGAAGCAAAGTGAATGTTTATTTACCTAACACCTTGGTCGTGATTAGGGATATAGATGCACCAAGTACAACATAAAAGTCACTCTTTTCTTCATATTAGGCTCCACCATACACTAATATGCTCCTTTATGTATGTATCACATGCTTCATATTATTTCCTCAACCATTCTTCTTCTTCACTTATCACCTAATCAAACTAAACACACACACAATCACATTTTTAGCACTAAATGGATAAGCTGGGTAAAGGCCTGTCTAGAATCATCCATAATATCGGTTCTTGTAAATGGTAGTCCAACTCAAGAATTCAATCCAACCAAAGGACTAAAGCAAGGGGACCCATTAGCGCCTTTCTTATTTCTATTAGTTGTAGGAGGTTTGTCGAGCTTAGTTAGACAAGCCAATTTTAAGAATATGCTTGAAGGAATAAGTGTAGGAAGAAATGAGACTAAAGTTAATATGTTGCAATTTGCAGATGACACTTTGTTCTTTTGCAAGCCAGGCCTTAATAACGTTGGGGTCATTAAAAGTATCCTAATATTTTTTGAACTTGCATCAAGGCTTAGGATAAATTTCCACAAGAGCAAGTTAGGAGGCGTGGGGGTTGGAGACGATGAACTTAAAAGAAGTGCCTTTATCTTGAATTGTGGATTAATGAATGTTCCTTTTAAATACCTAGGTATATGTGTAGGGGGAAATCCTAGAAGGAAACCCTTTTGGCAACCTATAGTGAACAAAGTAAGAATAAATTAAATTGGTGGATAGGAAGGTTCTTGTCCTTTGCAGGGCGAATATGTTTACTCAAATTAGTTTTGACATATGTACCACTATACTACATGTCACTATTTAAAATGCCAGTCTTAGTTAGTGAGGAGATAATGAAAATACAAAGAAAATTCCTTTAGGGGTGGGGGGCAAAAGGGAGGGAAATAGCTTGGGTAAAGTGGACAACCCTATGCAAATCAAAGAGGGAGGGATGTCTTGGTATAAAAAATAAAAAATTGTTCAATGAAGCACTCTTAGCTAAGTGGAAATGGAGATTAGGTATAGAGGAAAAGGGGCTATGGAAAAATATATTAGAATCTAAGTATGGGTCTTGGAAAAGCCTGGATGATAGAAAGAGTGATCAAAGAGAATCTAAATGGTGGAAAGATTTAAGAAAGATTTGTGGTTCTAGTGAGGACATGAGGACAAAACTTGGTTTGACAAGAGTGTGTATTGGAAAGTGGGATCTGGAACTAGGATTTTATTTTGGGAAGACATATGGGTAGGGGATAAATCACTTAAACAATCTTATCTTAGGTTATATGCCAACTCTAATAAGAAAGAAAAAACAATAAGTGAATGTGGGAAATGGGATAACGACAAATGGGAATGGAATTTGGCTTGAAGAAGAGAATGGTTTGAATGGGAGAGACCTCAAATTAAAATGTTCTCAGAAGACATTCATAAGATAACTCTTGTTAGGGAAAGAAAGGATTATTGGATGTGGAATGATGGTGAAGATAAGGTTTATACAGTTAAATCAGCATATCAAAAGTTACAAGAAGCAAGTGTTGCGGATCAACAACACTTCTTCGATTACCTTTGGAGAATAAAGGTTATCCCTTCTGTGAAGTTTTTTATGTGGCAAGTTATTCTAAATGGAATACCCACAAAGGTTAATTTAAGACATAGAGGGGTCAACCTAAACAATGATAATTGTGCTATGTGTGGTGAGCATGAAGAGAGCATAAGTCATTTATTCATTACTTGCAGAGTTGCTACCAAAGTTTGGAACATGTGCAATAGATGGACAAGGACTTTGGGGGTATGTCATAATCAGGTACAAGCACATTTTGAACATTTTCACCTGTTGGACCTCAACCATAAAGGTAATATGTTATGGAGGAGGATGTGGATTGCTATAGTGTGGAACCTCTAGAATCATAGGAATCATGTAGTTTTTAGGAAAGAATTACCAAATCTAGATGAAATCTTCCGTTTGGCCCAAGTGAAAGTATGGGCATGGTTGAAACATAAAAATGCAAATGTAACCTTTTCTTTTTTTGATTGGTGCTTTTGTCTCATACATTGCTTAAGATCAATAGGTAGGCACTCATCACACACCTAGGTTGTTTGAATCTTCGGAAGTAGGAATGTACTTAGTCTTGAGGGGTTTTTACCATAGGGAGGCTTTACATTAAAAGGTGTAGCATGGGAGAGGAATAGAGCATTCGTGAGTTAGGAAGAATAATATGGTATTTGTAATGGATATCTATTTTTTATCACCTAGACTTTGTGGTCTAAAGTGTTTTGTTTTTGTTGCAGGTGTAGTGTTCAGTTTCTACCAAGGAAGAATCGCATATGGATACGTTTCATGGACACAACATTATTCATGCCCTATATAGGCATGTGTGCGGAGGCAGATTTTGTGAAGTGAGCTTTTACTGGAAGATTTATGTTCTACTCTAGTATCTTAGTTGTTCAATGTGTTGTATTCTCCTCTTGGTAGGTTGTCTAATTATATACTATAGTTGGGGGGTAGTTTTGTAGACTTATTGTTTAAATACAAACTTTAAGGTCTTTCATTTACATTTTATGTATTTTGGTAATCTTGTAAGTCTGTGTGTATAAGGGTTAGAGTACCCCATGTACTCTATTATATAAATATACATATTTTTGCCGACTAAAAAAAAAACATCACACTAGTAGTTTTCAAAGGTCTAGCCAACTAGCCACAAGTCATCGTGGTAATCATTACAATTTTGTGATCATCATTCAATTCAATTCATTCGTTTACCATACATATATACATAGACATGCAGAATAATTGAGATGGGTGTTGGGGTGACATAGCATAACATAGCATGATAGAAAGAAATTAAAAGGGATATTGGGGGTGTGACATAGCATAGCATAATAAGATATAATATCTTGCTTCAATATGTGATTGTACAACGTTTGAGTTGTGTTGGAAGAACACGTAAACCAATATGTGATTGTATAACCTCTGAGTTGTGACCTTTCTTAACTCCTATCTCACACAATATCTATTTATTATCACACTTTTAATTAATATCACATATATTATTATAAAATTACATAAAAGCATATTCGTGTTGATAAGAAAAAAGAAAACATAAAAGCATATTGGTTGATTATTATTAAGTTTAATTATTGGGATGATACTCACTTTTGTAGAGATGTGTCAATTTGGTATCCACGTTTAAAAAAAGTGTCAATTGTATCTCAACTTTCGAAAAAATGTTTCAATTAGGTTCCTTTCAAACAAAAATTACTAACGCTATTAACAGCGTGACACATGTCAACCTACAATTTTTTTTTATTTGTTAAATTATTTTAATTTTTAATTTTTTTTTTTGCAAAAAAAAAAAATCAACGTGTCAGGACCCGACCCTGGTGTGACGTATGGCACTCTATCAGTGCCACATGTCAGTATCACTATCAAATGTCATTGTTGATTTCAATTTAGTTTTCATGTATGTCTTCTTTATTCAATTTAGTCGCTACTTATGTATCTCTGATTCAATTTTGTCCAATTTTTATTAACTTAAAATACTTTTTTAATCCATTTTCTATAAATATTTTTACAATATTAAGTACTCATATTTATATTGTTTCTCTCCAATTTCAGACCAAATTTATTATTTGTATAAATGTTATACTAATATTTTTTATTAAAAGTGACTTTTTAACATATTACATGATTGTATATTATTAACTCATGTTTTGTTAATTATTACTATTTTTTTCAAAATAGAACAATATTGTCTCTCACTAATTTTAAACCAATTTCTTATTTGTATGAATGTTATACTATATTGTTTTTTTATTAAAAATGACTTAATTAAAATGACTTATAAATATCAATACTTAATTTTTGTAAAAATATCTATACTTGGGTCAAAATTGGATTAGAGACACATAAGTAGGGACTAAATTGAATGAATGAGACACATATAGGGACTAAATTGAAATCAAGATAATGACATATGATAGTGACACCAACATGTGGCATTGCCCTGCCATGTGGCATTGACAATGCCATGTGTCACACTAGGGACATGACACATGATAACTTTTTTTTTTTGCAAAAAAAAAACATTAAAAAATAATCACAAAATAACACGTGACACAATTAACATTTTTTTAAAAGTGGATACTAAATTGACACACCTCTATCTAATAAAATGAGTATTATTCGAGTAATTAAACCTCATTATTAATAAGGAGGAAGAGTGAGGAATATTTGATAAACCTGAGTTGCAAACTTTTTATCTTCCAAAATAAAATAATAAAGTAAGGCTTTAGATGTCAACATCTACTTATAAAAGGTAACACAAAAAGTTGATTCATACGTTATTTCTTGGAAGACAGTCATTTGCCTTTTAAAGGGTTTAGGTAAAGAATGAAAAGAGAGGTGCACATAATTGGAGGAGTGTGAGTGAGTGAGTGTTATGATGGTTAGTTGGATATATGTGGGTTGGTTCTAAATATATACGCACCTTTAAAAACAATTCTATGTGCATGTTTCCTATCAGTTTATTCAACTTTTTCTAACTATGCTTATATTTCACTTATAAATGCTACCAAATTAATGTTATGTCTTCAACACTTTTGGCATTATATGCATTCATATTATATGATGCACCAACCTAGATACAGTTCTATGTGCATTTAAATATATGCACACCTTTAAATATTTTTTTATTTAAATATATACTCATATTTTGTTTGTTTGTTTCTTTTAACTAACTGTATTGAGATAATAATAGTTATATGATTGTATTGTGTTTACCTTCAACGAAAATAATAATGTGATTAGAATGGTGTACCACACCTAACCAAACTCAAACAAATAAGTAAACAATGCATCAAGGCAGCCAAGTATTCAACCTAGGATGAGTCAGTCTAACTTGTACCGGACCTGGTCAATTTAACCATATAAATGATAACCCTCACGAACATGCCAGAGACAACCCAAGTACACGACCTGGGCCGCTATGGCCCCGAGCTTAACTGAATAAAGGCTAAAGTAACAACAAAGTGGCCAACACGGATAGTATGCGGCCAAGGACGACATTTGACAAGTCAAGAAGTAAACGAATCAGACCGCTCTTGAAGGCTTGGTAAAATGGAAGCCCCCACGTTCAATAGGCCTTAAGAGCCTGGATTAGGACCCAGGCCCACTCATAGCCCAGACTAGGGCCCAAGCCAAGGCCCGGCCCATTGGATAACCAGACATCATTAATGCTCTATAAATGCGCATGTACCCCAGTAATTAAAGGTACGCATTCATTAATCACTAATTTGACTTTCTGAGAGCTTTGACTTACTTGAGCTTCAGAGACTCTTCTGCAGGTAACCCCTCATGGGTTCAAGCTAACATGTATCAACCGGGGAGAGACCAACTGAAGAGATAGCGGACTACATGGTAAGGTGACACTTGTGCCTAACTCATCTTATTTGTTCTCTGCAGGAACAATTGGCGCCCACCGTGGGGCACGAGACGAAAACCTTTAGTACCCATTTTTCTCTGAAGATGGTTTCCATTCGTAGCAAAGCTGGAGTGAACAAGCAGGCAGATGCTGGTCCCTCTGGACCTCCTAGCATCACCCTGATCTGGCTGCCATCCTAGACGGCCAAGCAAAGATGCAACAAGAACTCGCGGATTTGAAGAAACGCATTGCTAATGAAATGGAGGCGCTACGGCAAGAGAACTCTCGCCTGAGGCGAAGGATCGAAGCTGATCCCAATCTAAAGGGAAAAGCCAAAGAAACTTCTGAAGCTGTGAAGTCTCCGGCCTTCCAGCCCACAGAGGAAGAAAGCGAGTATAACCCCACCCCTCACACCTTCACCACCACCCAACAAACACCCGTTACCTCTACCCATCCCCATCACTTCCCATCTGGTCAACTGGGGCTTACCGCACCCCCAACCCCCGCCGCTACCCTCCCTACCACCCAGATCCCCTACAACATACCCACTACCCTACACACCACCCATATTCCACCATACAACCCACAATACCTTCCGACAACCCACATCCCCCCTTACAACCTCACCTCCACATTCCCCGCTATGATCAACCATCCCATCCCACCTCACTTGCTCCCTCCCCACCAGCCTAGGCGACGTCACCCCTTCACTGACTTTATCGCCAACACCCCCCTTCCGGCCCAATGGGAACCTTTCACCCTGGATCACTATACTGGCGAAACCGACCCTGACGAGCACCTTAAAGTCTACATCACCCATGTCGCCCTATACACATCCCAAGACGCAGTCTTTTGCAAAGCTTTCCCCACCACCCTCAAGGGCCCTGCCCTAGAATGGTTCACAACCCTTCCGCCTTACTCCATCGACAGTTTCGACGTCCTCTCCCACATGTTCTCCACCCATTTCGCCGGCAGCCGCCCACATCAAACTACCACCATATCCCTCCTAGGCATCAGACAGGAACAAAACGAACCACTCAGAGCGTTCATATATCACTTTAGTAAGGCAACCCTTCGTACACCACACCTCAATCAGGAGATGATCCTCCAGTGTATGGCCCTTACCTTACAACCCGGCCCCTTCGCCAACAACGTCTATCTCCACCCACCTGCCTCCATGCACGAGCTCAAGTTGCGTGCAGCTGACTATGTCTGCATGGAGGAAATGCAAACCCTTCACACCAAATTCTGCAATGACTATGCAGCCACCCCCGTCAACCCCACCCCACAGCCTAACCCACGTCCTGACACCCGCCCACGCGAACCCCGCCAACCTCGCTTAACCAGATACGCCCCCTTTACCGTAGCCCGCTCCCGCATCCTCGACGAAGCCCTCCAAGCTGATCTAATCCCTCCACCATGCAAGACAACCACACCCCCAACGCCGACATGACCAAATATTGCCGCTACCACCGCAACCATGGCCACACTACAGAAGAATGCAAAGCACTCCAGGATAAAATAGAAGAACTGGTCTGTGCTGGCCATTTTCGCCGCTTCATCCGTAGAGACGACCATTCCTCCTCCTTTCGATCCCGCCACCCCCTCAATCCGATCACAGACGTCCACCACATGACTCCCGTCACGACAGGCACCCCGCCCAACCCACCAACCAAGAACCGGAGCCGACCCGCACCGACATCGCCCCTGCCGACCCTCCCCTACGTGGCACTATTAACACCATCTCTGGTAGCTTTGCCAGCGGAGGATCCACTTCCTCTGCCAGAAAAAGACACCTCCGCCATATCCAATCTATCAACCACATCACCCATTCCCACCACAGAAGTCGTATGCCTCCCATCGTCTTCACACACGACGACTTTCACGGCCTCGACCATCAACAAGATGACCCCATGGTTATCACTGTTGAAATCGAAAATTACGCTGTCAAAAAAGTCCTCGTTGATCAAGGCAGCTCTGTTGATATTCTTTACTAGGCCACCTACCAGAAACTTCAACTTCCCGACACCGCCATGGTCCCATATGACGAGCCAATATATGGCTTTTCTAGCGAACATGTATCCACCAGGGGCTACATTGACCTCCACACCGTGTTTCGGGAGGGAACCCAAACTAAAACCATCCTAATATGCTTCCTTATCGTCGACGCGCCAACATCCTACAACATCCTCCTGGGCCGTCCTTCCCTCAATACCCTTGGCGCCGTCGTTTCCACCCCTCACTTGGCCATGAAGTTCTCCGCCCCGTCCGGCGACATCCTTACCATCCACTACGACCAGCGCTTGGCACGAGAATGCTACATGGCCAACTTGTGACCACAACTCCCAATCCAACAAACCAACCATATCGAACGACCCCCTGGCTCCAGCATAGCCCTATCCAGCGAAGACCTTGACCCTAGAATAGGCCGGGATGTTCGCCTCGAACCAGTTGAGGACACCTCTCCTCTAGAGCTTCCCAATGGTCACTCTATTAACCTAGGCACCGGTTTAAACTCTGACGCGCGTACTACCATCACACCCATCCTTATCAACAACACCGATCTTTTCGCCTGGTCGGCCGCCGACCTCCCTGGGTTGGCCCCCCAGGTGGCATCCCATAAACTATCCATATATAAAGAAGCCCGCTATGTATCCCAGAAAAAACGCAAGCTTGGCGAAGAACGTCGGCAAGCAGCCAAGATTGAAGCCGACAAGCTACTGAGTGTAGGCTTTATAGAAGAAGCTCAGTACACCACTTGGCTTTCTAACGTTGTCTTGGTGAAGAAACCCAATGGCAAATGGCGGATGTGCGTAGACTACACAAACTTGAACAAGGCTTGCCCTCGTGACGCTTACCCCTTACCCAACATTGATCGACTTGTAGACGGCGCGGCAGGGAACAAGGTGCTTATTTTTTTGGATGCATATTCAGGATATAACCAAATCCCCATGGCCGCATCAGATATGCAAAAAACCGCCTTCATCACGGACGATGCCAACTACTTCTACAGGGTCATGCCCTTTGGCCTCAAAAATGCCGGAGCAACTTACGAACGGCTAATGGACAAGGTGTTCAGCCACCTAATGGGACACTGTGTCGAAGTATACGTCGACGATATGGTTGTCAAGTCCCCAAGTCATCACCAACACGCTGAAGACCTGTCAGCAGTTTTCTCCGCGCTGTGCCAATACAACCTCCGGCTCAACCCCGACAAATGTGTATTCGACGTTGACCGGGGTAAATTCCTTGGTTTTATGTTAACCTAACGCGACATAGAGGCCAACCCCGAAAAATGCAAGGCTATCATCGAAATGCGCAGCCCCACTACTATTAAGGAGGTCCAACGTCTCATTGGCCGTCTCACAGCCATTTCCCGTTTCCTGCCCAAACTAGCCGAACAAACCCAACCCATAATCCAACTCCTAAAGAAATCCACCCGATTCACGTGGACTGATAATTGTGAACAAATATTCCAAAAACTAAAAACAACCCTAACCTCCCCACCTATCCTCCACAAGCCGGACACCCATCAACCCTGCTCGTATACATCACAGCCACCGATTATACAGTCAGCGCCGCACTGGTCCAAGAAATAGAAGGCACACAGCATCCTGTGTATTTCGTGAGCAGAACGTTACAAGATCCTGAAACTAGATACCAAATGGTAGAAAAGCTGGCCCTATCTTTGGTCCACGCGGCACGCCGCCTACGCCCATATTTCTAAAACCACACCATAACCGTTAAGATCGACTACCCAATCCAAAAAATATTACAAAAACCAGATCTAGTCGGACGCATGTCATCATGGGCCGTGGAACTATCAGAATTCAACATCCGCTATGAACCCCACGGCCCCATCAAAGCCCAGTGTCTCTTAGAGGACCAGTGGACGCTTCATGTAGATGGTTCCTCAAACCCAAGGGGTGCCGGCGCCGGCATCGTCTTAGAAGGCCCCAACGACATCCTCATTGAAAAATCCCTTTACTTTGCTTTCAAAACGTCAAATAACCAAGCCGAATACGAAGCCATCCTCACCGGCATTTCCCTAGCCCGCGAGGTAGGCGTCAAGAGATTAACGTGCAAAACCAACTCCAAACTTACTGTAGGTCATCTAAATGATGAGTTCCAGATCAAAGACCCCATCCTTCTACAGTATTACCATCTGGTCCATGCAGTCATTCAATCCGCCTTCGAACAAGTCTGCGTCGAACACATTCCAAGAACCGACAACGTAAGGGCCGATATCCTTTCCAAATTGGCCAGCACCAAGCTCAAAAACCGTCACCGATCCTTACTACAGCAAACACTATCAACACCTTCCATCACACACACTTGTCAAAATTTAACCCACACCCCAGCTAGCAACGTCACCCCCTCCCAAAGCCACAACTGGACCACCCCCTACATCCAATACCTCAAAACCGGCAACCCCCCCTAGACGCGGACAAAACTTGGCTGGCTAAGGCCGCCAGGTACACCATGATAGGCGATGACCTCTACAAACGCGGATATGGTCAACCCCTCCTTAAGTGTGTCACGGCAGAGCAAGCCTAATATATTATCAAAGAGCTACACGAAGGTATTTGTGGTTATCATTCCGATGCACGCACCATGGCTACCAGAGTTCTTAGAGCCGGATACTTCTGGCCGACCATAGAAGCAGACTGCCAGGATCATGTCAGGAAATGCAAGCCATGTCAGAAACATGACAACCTTATTCACCAGAAACAAGAACAACTACACCACATACTATCCCCATGGCCATTCGCTAAGTGGGGAATGGACATTCTCGGTCCCTTTTCACCCGGCAAGGGGCAGGTAAAATTCCTAATTATAGCCGTCGATTATTTCACTAAATGGATCGAAGCCAAGCCGCTAACTACCATCACGGCCCAACAAGTTCAACAATTTGTGTGGAAAGACATTATATGCAGATATGGTGTGCCACATAGAGTTAGCCAAATTCTACACTGGCCTAGGCATCAAGCACATCACAAGTTCTGTAGAACATCCACAAACCAATGGACAAGCAGAGACGGCAAATAAAGTTATCCTCGTGGAGATGCGCAAGAGATTGGATACCGCCAAAGGCTGATGGCCCGAAGAATTAATAGAAGTACTATGGGCTTACAGATGCACCCCTCAATCATCAACAAACGAATCCCCATTCAGCCTAGTCTACGGCGTAGACGCCATGATACCAGTAGAAATTGGCGAACCATCCCTGCGCCGAGAACTGTACGACCCAACCCACAATCACCAAAACATGGCCTTACATCTCGACCTTCTACCCGAACTCAGAGAAAAAGCCCAGATACGCAATTTAGCTGCCAAACAACGAGCTGCCAGGAAATATAATGCAAATCTATGTCCACGATCATTCGTCATCGGGGACCTATTATGGAGAATGGCCAGCAGTGCTAGAAAGAAGGATGGCAAGTTCTCCGCCAATTGGGATGACCCGTACCGCATACGCGAAGATGCAGGAGGAGGAGCTTATCGCCTAGAACAATTATCTAGGGAAGAGATTCCCAACACTTGGAATGTATCCCACCTCAAGTTCTACTTCAGCTAAATGTGTATTGTAATCGAGCCAATACTTGTAACCCCGGATGTACTCTTTTTCCTCACCTGGTCTTTTTTCCCTAAGGAGGGTTTTGGCCAGGGAGGTTTTAACGAGGCACCCCTATTCAATAAATAAAAAGAAGGGTTCCCAACTATACGACTTTCCATGTGTTTTCCTTTGCATTCGTTTAAGTTCCCTACCCTTACCCCAAGTAAGTGGCCTGGGTCGAACACCCTTATCTTGTGCTTAATTCGTTTAAGTTCCCCACCCTTACCCCAAGTAAGCGGCCTGGGTCGAACACCCTTATCTTGTGCTTAATTCGTTTAAGTTCCCCACCCTTACCCCAAGTAAGCGGCCTGGGTCGAACACCCTTAACATAAAACTTTTCGCGACACGCATACACCACATATTATCACAACTCGGCATACATAATAACATATAGAACATTAATCGCATTAAACATAAACGCAAAGTATACCAACGTAACTGTACCCGTTATTATAGACATAGGCTCAAATATGTTCATAACAATAAAAGTTAAAGTCCTATTCTGCCGCGTCAGCCCCCACTTCCCCAGCATCAACCGCCTCGATAACCTCTTCAGCCACTTTCTCTTCCACCCTCACATCCGCTTCCTCACTAGCACTACCATCATCCTCATTCACAAGCCTCCCGTCGACAACATCCTTGTTGACATCAAACTTGACGTCCGTAACATCCATCTCCTTGTGGAAAAATGCCACTTGACGCAACCCTTTTTCAAAACCATTGATGTGTTCCTGTATAATGCTAGTCTTCAGATCATCGAGCTCGCCCACAGCTCCATCATATTTATTCTTCAAGTCCTCATAGTCCTCTTCCAATGCCCCTATCCTCTTATTCAACTTCTCCTTAGAATCCAAGCAACGAACCATCCATGTCGCCAACCGCTTTCTCTCCGCATCCCAACTCTCCTTTGCCTTCTCCAACGCAACCTTTTCCTCCTCCAACTTATCCACCTTCCCCTGCAACTCCTCCACCTTTTCCCGGCCCCCCTCCTTCACTTCCCTCTTATAAAGGGACCCCACGTGCCGGCTCAAAACTAAAGTCTTGCTCCCAAACTCCACCATTGTCCTCTGGGAGGGTAATTGAAATGTCCTTCCTCACAGATATTTTCGGCAGCTCGATCAACCCAGATTCCGGCCCTTTCTCGCCACTGGCCGATCCTGCTCCACTAACCGACCCCGTTCGGAGCAGGGCCGCCCTTACCTTCTAACCGACCCCAGCCGCCTTGGCCTTAGCGGCCATCTCCTTCCTCAGCGTTTGAAAAAACGCTAAGTTCTTCTTTCCAGACTACGCCATATGCCCTACAATAATACATTACAACTCGGATCAAAACAACTTAGAATTATTAACACAGTTTAAGTAATAAACAGATACCTTCGATATCTATTATCGGATGCACTGAATTATAAACTCTAACTAGGCCCTTAGTGGGCAACTTATCAACAAACTTCAACAAGATCCCCACAACCTCCTTATCACTAGCCGACAACTCATCCATCCCCATGTCCTTATACTGAGAAGGATTGCTTGTCCAACTAAAAGGAAATTTGGTGCTCCCATCTGCGTTCAAAAAATGAGCTTTTCCTCCTTCTTTAACGACAACCTTGAAGTACCCATCCTTGAAATGCTTGAAAGACTGGGAGAATGCATCTAGTCTGCTGATGCTGGGGCGACTTATCAAAGATAGCCAAGTGGCTGGCCGCCGGGGTCTGGTATCGTAAAAATATAAAAAAACATAAGGAGTGGGCTCCAAGTATAAGGACTGGCACAGGATGCGGAAGGCCTGCAAGTAGGCCCAACTATTCGGATGTAGCTGTGTAGGTGCCACATTCAATGCCCGCAATACGCCTATAGTAAAATCGTCTAACGGCAATCGCACATGAAGTTGAGAAAAGTGGCACATATACATGTAGAAAAATTTCTCAGTAGCCCCCTCCTGCCCATGGCATACCCGGTCGATGGCACTAACCCTCTCTAGAGAAACAATGTCCCCACTGACACCCTTAGAGATGTTGCAGTTTAACCAAGAGTTCAGTAGACAGGACCATCTAAAAAAAGATGATTGGTTACGAACATCAGCAGCCGCCCACCCGTAGCCACCTTTCGCCGGCCAGTTGCTTTCCGCCAACTCTTCGGGGGGATCCTCTCGAACCTCCCTCACAGTTTCCATTGGAATCCCACTTGTCACGACCCCAGAACTTGTACCCTCTTCGTCAAATTGTCTACCATTACTTCTCTCCGACTCAGTACTCTCACTACTACTAGACGTAGATAACGATATGTTATCGCTACTAGACATACCTGTTTTCGTTTTTACGGGAAGATGTCGGCTGAGTTTGGGAACTAGTCGGACAGTATGATGCGCACAAGATCTCTGAATTCAAAACTCTCGCAAATGAACCAAGTAACCCCTCATCCGTTTTCAAACCCATATTTATAGTCCACGGTCCCAAACGACGAAAACTCTTCCCGCCAAAATAATGCCCCAGACCAATCGACACCATCATTGCGAAGGATATGACTCTTAAAAAACGATGGCGCCAAAACTTCTTGATTTGACCACTGACACCCCTTCACCTACCTTCAGGCGGTTACAACTTTTTAGCCTTAACACTGTTTATCACACTTAAAGGCTGGGGGACTGGTGTACCACACCTAACCAAACTCAAACAAATAAGTAAACAATGCATCAAGGCAGCCAAGTATTCAACCTAGGACGATCAGTCTAACTTGTACCGGACCAGGTCAATTTAACCATATAAATGATAACCCTCACGAACATGCCAGAGACAACCCAAGTACACGACCTGGGCCGCTATGGTCCCGAGCTTAACTGAATAAAGGCTAAAGTAACAACAAAGTGGCCAACACGGATAGTATGCGGCCAAGGATGACATCTGACAAGTCAAGAAGTAAACGAATCAGACCGCTCTTGAAGGCTTGGTAAAATGGAAGCCCCCGCGTTCAATAGGCCTTAAGAGCCTGGATTAGGACCTAGGCCCACTCATAGCCCAAACTAGGGCCCAAGCCAAGGCCCGGCCCATTGGATAACCAGACATCATTAATGCTCTATAAATGCGCATGGACCCCAGTAATTAAAGGTACGCATTCATTAATCACTGATTTGACTTTCTGAGAGCTTTGACTTACTTGAGCTTGGGAGACTCTTCTACAGGTAACCCCTCTTGGGTTCAAGCTGACATGTATCAACTGGGGAGAGACCAACTGAAGAGATAGCGGACTACATGATAAGGTGACACTTGTGCCTAACTCATCTTATTTGTTCTCTACAGGAACATATTATAATTCAAATTGTTATATATATATATATATATATATATATATATATATATATATATATATGAACTACATTAACTATATTTTTTTACCAAGAAAAATAATAATAAAATAAAAGTAGATTACTTGGAATATTCTATCATTAAAACAAAGAAGTACGAAAAGATATTATATCGATTAGGTGAGGAACCGATGTAGTGTCCATCTAACTCATGTAGTATCTCCTAGTATTTTTTTTTCTTAAATTGTATTATTATATCAATTATCTCCTAGATATTTTTTTTTTAAATTCTTACAACACCTTCTAGGTTTTGCACTTTTAACACTTGTTTTCTATAATTTTTGTTAAATTGTTAAGTTTTTTAGCATTTCTCAGTAAATTTTCATCAATTATTTTATTACGCTAAACTTGATATTTAATTATTCTTAATAGTTTTATTTTATTATTTATATTTTATTTTAATTTAATTTATTAAATTATTTAAAAACTCAACAAACATTTTTAATATTTGTATATCATGTTCTTCTTTATTGTTTTAAAAAAAAAGATACTCATAGTGCAATAAGGGCTTTTAGCTCCGGTTGTTTTTTATATTCTGCCTCGATTCCTGAACCGAGGCATATTGGGGTGAGGCCAAAAGGGGTGGCTTTTGGCCTCGGGTGTGGACCAAAGCCATAACGCGTTTTTCTGCCTCGAGTCCTGCCTGAACCGAGACCTGTTCTACACAGCGCTGCAACGCGTTGTTATGGAAGAAGCTAGAGTCCGAGAAACGAGCATACCACACAACATGGAGATCGAATCCAAGTCCTTCTCGCCAAGCAGATCGGTAGCGTCGTCGGTGACGTAATAGTAGGTCAAGCAACCGCCGCGCTCGTGCGTCTAGGTGAGCATGGTGGAGGCGAAGAGGGCGTAGAAGGAGACCCTCAAACCTTTCTACTAAAATGGGATTGCAGCAGATTCATGGCACCCAACTTATCCAAGTTCAACAAAACCCTTAATGCAACTTTCGCAGATCTACGAGCACAGCTCACAAACCAAACCAACCACTTTGTCACGGCGCAAGCAACCACCGGAACAGATCTTGTCTATGCTATGTTTCAGTGTAGAAACTACATCTCCGAACTTTTGCAGATCTGCGAGCACAGCTCACCAACCAAACCAACCATTTTGCCACCGCACAAGCAACCACCACAACAGATCATGTATATGCTATGTTTCAATGCAGAAACTACCTCTCTAACACTAACTGTGCCACCTGTTTCGCCGCCGCCGTCACCAAAATTCACAATTGCTCCCCTAGTTTCAGCCCCTTCTCCAAGGGCGTGGAGGTGCAACGTGGAAGAGTTGGAGTTGCAGGGAGAGAGAAGAGAGAAATGGAGTTTCAGAGAGAAATTGAGAGTGACGAGGAAGAAAAAAAAGAAAACGGTTCGCGTTTTCAACCTTAAATAAAATAGGGCCTCGGTTTAATTAATAACCGAGGCATATCATTGGTTTTGGCACCAGTCCTCTGTCACCCGAGGCCAAATGTGTAAGTTTTTGGCTTCGGGTCTCTGCAATGAAGGCATATGTTAGCTTTTGGCACCTATTTTTTATCAACCGAAGCATAAAACTATTTTTTGCTTTGGGTGTTTTGCGAACTGAGGCATAAAAGTTGGATAGAATTGCAAAAATGCCATCACGCCATTATATGCTTCGGTTTTTTGATAACCGAGGCATATAAGATGAGTTAAAAGCAATATTCTACACTAGTGAATATTTGAGTTAGAGTGATGTTTTTCAGTAATTACTGTGGGACTATATTCCGATTAAGGGAAGTTTATTTCAGTAATTTTTTTAAGATAAAGATATACAATTGGGAAAAAATATAAAAAAAAAACTATAAATTAAATTTTAGTAAGCGTTAAAAACATAAAAAATGATATAGTGACACATATTTTGACAACTTATCTTACAACCATACGTGGCAGGTGAGTATATAATTTTTTTTAATTGAAATTCATTTGCACATTGGCATTGCTTGAATGATAGCGGAAGGCACAAAGGCATAAACCGTGAGTGGGCGTTGTTGAACTAGAGAGCATTTTGTTCGTCATCCTCAATCGTTGATGTTGCTCTTCAACCGGTGATTTTCTTGTTGAATCTGTGTTGTTTATCTTCAACCTTTATTATTGTAAAAACCCTATTCTTCTTCGTTTCCTGTTCTTGTAATTAATGACAACGGTGTGGTTTACCCATTGCACGAAAGCTCTATTGGTTCGTCCACCTTATCCATTGGCGTTGAAATAAGTCGTTTTTGTTGTAGTTTGTAATGGCGTGGTGATAGTAGTGGTGTTACTTTGTGGCTTTCATCTTTGTCGTCGAAGCTAATTAAGGTCACTTATTCGAAAGCTTCTTGGTGGTAAGTTATAAGTTATATTTATTTGTGTGTTTCGCTTGTGATTATTACTTCTATAAAAGGGTTGGTCGAAGATTAGTTTTTATTTGGAATGTAGGTTGTTTTGGTTAGGGTTAACCTTTTGGTGTTGTTATTTTGGTTTTTTTTTTATTCTGAAATGCTCCAGCCAACATTTGTTGTTGGATTAAGCCAAATAGGTAAGTTATTGGGAATGTGGGTTGTTTCAGTTAGGGTTAACCTTTTGTTTGTTGTTGTAGCAAAATATTTCATTGAGTATAGAAAAATTGATTCCTGACTCCATTGTCATGTTGGTGTTGACATGAAGGTGCATAATTTAGTTGATTACTATTTCCTTAAATGGCTGGTAAACGTAAACGCAATTCATTAGTGCAAAAAGGTGGAAAAGGTAGTTAGTAAAGTGAAAGCATTAGTGAGTAAAGTGAAACCATTGGTCAATATAGTGAAAGCATCAATGGAGAAGGATGTGAGTCAAATGTTGCGTTGTAGTAATGAATTAGTTTTGTTTTTTCATATGTTGTAGATTATTATGATTTGTTGTTTATTTGTTTGCATATATTGTAGGTTTGTATTGAACATCGATGTCAAACAAAGTATGTTGTTGTATTGATAACTACCCATTGTTCGAGAATTGAATTGACACCTTTTACATGGTGCTTGAAGTTGTAGAAGGAGTTGAACATAAATTGTACACTCCTAAGAGAGGTTCTTAGTCGATGGGTTCTATATGAGGAATTTACCAAAATTAGGAAGCACTTGGTGAAATTAAGTTGTTTAGATATGTCCATATGTTTTGGGTTGAGTGAAGCTGGTGAGAAGAGGTTATTTTTTACAATGATGTTTGTGGTGAAGTTTGGTCATTGTTCTCTAACAAGGACATCACGATTAAAGACATCATCGAAAGGATAAAGTTGTTGGTTAGTGAAGATGAGCATGTTGATAGTGTTTGCCATCTTTATGTGTTGATATGTTTTGTTGTACTGTATTTCCCTAGGACCTCTAGAATTATAACCAATATGTCTTTTAGGTTATTAGATAACCTTGATAACCTCCAATAGAGTTGGGCGAGTTTTGTACACAATTTTCTGATATCTTCTTTGAATTGGTCATCCAAGGTTTTAAGAGAAATGCTAAATGACCACACGATATTTGTTTCTATTTCAGTAGTTGTGCTTCAGGTAAATGTTTTTTAATTTCAATATAGGTTCTTATGTTTTGCTTTTGACGTATATTAATTATGGTTTTATGTTCGAAGGTTTGGGCAGCAAGACGTCTTTCGTTAGGAGACATTAATGGTGGAAGTAGTTTTCCCCTAATTTTTGTCTTGGTCAATGCTCAGAATGAGGGGAGAGACAACATTAGAAAGTGCTTCGAACGCAATCACGTGTGTGATGTTTTTTGTAACACCCCAATTTTGGGATGTCACCAAAAGTTAGAAAATGAACGCATTTGGCAGAAAAGGATTATCATTGAAAATGTACTAATAAAAAACTTTTAATTTGATTTAAATTACGCAATTCAAAATGTCAATTTGTCTAAAAAATTCAAATAAAAATTGCAAAAAAAAATTACATCGTCTTCAGTATCTGATTTAAAACAACTAAATAAATTATAAGAACTCCCGAGTCCACCCCTGCCTCTCGTCAATCTACTTCATGCCAAAAGCAACTGCATTGTCATATGCTCACGTATAACACACGTGTTATACGATCATTGCACATACAACAAACACACAAACAAATAAATAAGAGTAAGCTAACCATAAACAATGATATATAAAAGAAATTCATAAATAAACATGACAAAAAAAATACTCAATATCTCATCCAAGTAAAACAGTTAAGCATTACAATCACAATCAAGTTTGGGTTTTAACACAAAACCCCAAAAATCCAAACAACCATGCCAAACCAAACAGACTATCACATTCATCTAGAATTCTTAAACGTAGAAATCATAATCAAGCTTTGGTTTTTTTTTTTTGCCTTTTACCCCACAACAACATCTAGATGGTTCGATGTGTTCTGCTATCGCAACCAGACTGACTCCCATGTAAAATGTTGGCAGCACCTATACATATTAACCTATATTTCTTGCACCTAACAAAGAACCCCCAACTATCACTCACGCACTCAAACTGCTCCCAACGAATGAAACAACTCGCATGCAGATGCTAATGCTCAAATCACAAAGAAGGAATGCACCCACAAACCATTTTACCACTGCACGCATAAAAGAAAGGAACGATTAAGAAAGGAGTGGCTACAACGTAAACGTACCGAGCTAATACCCGAAAATAGAATCACACTAATGCACTATGAAACGTGAAACAACCATATAGATTGTATGTTTTCCAGAAACATCAAGCAACCATGAAGAATGAAATTGATGGCATACACAACATTAACATGAAGGCTCACCTACACTTGGAGTGGAAAATCCAAGAGAAAAAAGAAAACAGTGACAATAACAACATTCATCACCATTTCATGTACCCATGCACACTCCTCAAATTTTCATACATCAATCAAATAAAAATAATGAGAAAAAAGGTTAAGCTTTATTAATCAAGCAACAAGAAAACAAAAGAAAACGGAAACAAGGTGTAGCTTTAAAAATAGAAACAATGTCAACTTCCCCTACCTCTTGTAGCAATCCTTCAAGGGCTTATGCTTCCCACAATCTCTTCCTTCCTTCTCCACAACTTCTCTCTAATCTTTTTTTTTCTCCATGTGCTCCTCTCTCCTTCCTCACCCATGAGAACTTAGAACTAGAGTATTTTACCTCCTCTACCTAAACCTTAGAATCAAAACAACCTATCTTCTTATCTTTTTCGTTTAAGATTTACAAAATATTCAAAACCCATATACTTACCGTTATTTATTTTAGGTTTGGCAACAACAAAAATAAAATATTGCATGTTGATTTCAAAAGAGATATAAAAAGATAAATGTTGCTCGTTGTAGCAATATAGAAAACATAATGCAACATAAGAGAGAGAGAAACAAAAACCAACGTGACTTCCACAAAAGGAGCGGAGAGAGAAAAAAAACTAAAGGAAAATAAAACCCTACATCAATAAACACCAACCAAATTCGAACACTTGTAAACACCAGCCAAATTTGAACACTTGTAAACACCAGCCAAATTTGAACACTTGACCTCATATACACTAACGCATAAAATCACCACTGAACCCAAACATTATCTCATGATTTAATGCACACTACTAATATATAAACATATGTATTCTACATAATATGCATAAATAAAATAAGTAAAATAAATAAAACCACAACTTAATTCACTTAAATAATTATCCTCATATTTCATAATTTAGTAAATTAAAGAAATTAACAATCTTAATCAAGTCATTAATTTCTCCCATTAATTTTTATTTATTCTAAATTTTTCCAGGTCATACATTTTTTATAGTATTGATTATTTGGCTTAGCTAAATACATTATTGTATTGATGATATCACATATCATTGATATGTGACTTATTCACAAACTTGTTCAATTATTATACATTCCTAAAGGAAATGAAGCCCTTGTTATTTTTTATGTGTTTACTTAGAAGTTGATAATTGCGAATCCATTGTGTCTGATTTCCACATTTGTGAATCCACATATGTGGCGACTTAATACTACATATATGCCAACCCATGGTTTATGATTTCCACATTAGTTAGCAATTTTAATTTTGATTCAGGAGGTACCATATTGATTGTTTGGCTTATTAATTAACTTTAAATGAAAATATATGCCTATTGTTAACTTCATAAGTGCTAACCCAATTCATAGGTTTTTCACAATAGAGATGAATGTTACTTATACTTGAGCAAGGGTGATCTTGAGTGGTTAGTCGCCACAATGTACTTTAAACCCACTTACTTTCTTACTTTAGAGTTATTAACTAGGAACCCACAATGTATTATTTTCTTACTTTAAATCCATACTAGTTATAGTAGTGCAATGATGACTTCTGTGAATCCACATATGTCCTTACTATGGACTACATATTTGTGAACCCATGACATATGATAGATAAGGAGTGTTCATATTGAGTCATTAAGTCAGTTAGTAAACCTTAAATTAAAATTGGTGCCTAGTCCTGACTTGCTAACTACCAACCCATGTGATATAATTTGCACATTACATATGAATGTTACTTATACATCAGGAAGGGTGATTATGATTGCTTGTCAACTGTAGTAAAATTGAAACCCAACTTATTTGCTTACTTATCAATTATTAATTAAAAACCCTTGTTGTATGATTTTCATATTCATATCCATGTTAGTTACACTTGTGGCAAGGATTATTTCATTTATTGGCTTATGCTATTTTATGTCAATCCATATATGTGCTTACAAAGGGCTACATATTTGCGAATCCATGACATATGATTTGCACATTACTTACCCATTCTAGTTTTAGGTGAGGAGGGTTGCCATTGAGTGATTGGGTCACTTAGTAAACCTTAAATTAAAATAGTTGACTACCCCTGACTTGCTAACTACCAACCCATGTGGTATAATGTCCATCATTGACCATGTTATTCACAAACACAAACACAAACACAAGAACCACACATCTTGTTTGTTTATGCCATGGTGTATAAAATGCTATCCAAAATGAAGGATTTCGTTAACCTCACTGTGTTTAACATGGAAATAACACTTTCATCAAATTTATGGTGTAGATTTCTTGTGACTTTAATTTAAGTTAACTAAAATTGAATAATGTACCTCAAAATATCTTTAGTTGTAGACATTTATGTATATGCATTGTTGTGAAACCAAGAGAGTAGCAACATAAAGCTCGTCCAATGAACTGTTGAAAAGGGGTTCTCTGTGTGATCTATTATAGGATGCAGTACAACACTAGCAAGTACAATACTGATGTCCACATTATTTTCATGAAATTGAGTGTGGCAGATGCAAAGGTTCAATTTTATACACATCCCACTTAAATAACAAAATAATAACATCAACTATAAACAATTCAGTCAAGCTTACAATGGCATCCTTCCTTACTTTATTTGTAGTCGCACCTGATTTATGCTTTTTGCAAATCTTCTCTACGGTTGATTGCAGGCTTGTCGATCGCGGTCTCTCCTTTCTTTTAACGTGTAATGGGGTACATACATTATCGAAGATGACAGGCGTAGTTCTTTGAGAACATTTCATTAGTACTTTAAGAACTGAGAAAATTAAATAATTAGATAAATGATTATTTAATATAAATGAGGATAATGAAATCTTTATGGAATTTAATGTGGGGAGTTATGACAAGGAACAATACTAGCTCAAGTGGTTGAGAGTGACTTAGGTTCAAGTCTTGTGGATGCCATTAGTTTGTTAATTTAATTGTTGTTATTATTTTAATAATATGTTTGACCATGGGGCATGATAATATAATCCTAGAGGTGTAGGAATTGTCATGAAACATGAATTGATTGAATGGTTATGCATTGGCTTGGTAATTTGAGGAGAGTGGGTTTTGAGAATACAATTCCTGTAGGCTGTCGGGGCGAGTTCTTGAGAGCACCAAAACGTTAGAAAGAAGGGTGTGGAGAGACTTTTCCACAAGGCTTAGGAGATGTCTTAAAGTGGAGACAATTTCTTTGGTGCAAGAAAGAATCCTCAAAGCACATTGGAGTAAGGAATCCAGGTTAGGGGAGTTGAGACTTGTGTTGATTGTATTTAAATTGATTTCGTGATGCATGAACTGTTTGTATGCCATTCTTTCTGCATTTTCTGGATTTTTTGCATGATTCTGAATTTTTTCCTAGAAATCGCTTGGTGGCATTAAAGACTCGCCAAGCGACTCATGCATTTTGTGCCAATTTTCTAGGTTTTACCCAAACACTGTCTAGCAGCAAGGATTGGCCGTCAAGTGATGCAAGTTCATTGTTCATTTTGGTTTTTTTGGTGGTCTGGGTCACTATCGATCCACTAGATGATATGATTCTTATGATTTTTGTGTGATTCTGTGAAGACCTGTTGCAAATAATTGTTGAGTTAGGATTTTAGTGGTTATGAGGTTGCACAATTATGTGAGATCATTGGGAAATTGGGAAATTTAATTGAGCGCATGATAGAAGGTGAAAGGTGTTGCAAATACGTATGGATGGGTGGTAATTTGGATATAGTTGATACTGGAAACACGACATTAATGGGAATTGTATCAATTGAGGGACTAGGTCGATTTGTGTGAGTGTTTGAATTTCTCCTATGTGCATAAATCAAAGTTTTGTACAAGTGTGGTTGAGCGTTGGGTATCGATGGTATGTTTTTTGGTGACCTATACAGGTGGTAGGGATATAAATTGGATAAATTGTATTGGAGTAGTTCGAATGGTTTTGTGTTAACGGGTTTATTTTATTGACAGGGTAGGCATTCTTTGATGAACTTCTTAGTGTCACGGTGCATTCCCGGCAAAAAAAATGACGTTGCAAGATGAGCCATTGTGGCTTTGAGGCTAGAGTGACTAGTAATGGGAGCCCCATGGAATTCTCTTAAGGTCGTCTTACGAACAGTGGAGATATTGGGTAAGAACAAATGTTGGTGATGGTATAACAAGTTGTGATGGAATGTGTATGGAGATTGAGATAAAGAAGTTAATTTGGATATTAAAGTTTTTCCTTCTGAACTAGTGTAGTATTAATGAAGAGTTTGGATGATTTGAAGTGTAAGGGAGGAGATGGTCATTAGAAAGGAAGCAGGGGTGGTCAGGACAATGTGTCAGTTGCTTGGTTGTGTTAGCCTGATCTGTATTGGATATCAAAATTGAAACCCAACAACTTGGTGGCCCTTTTTCAAGGTATGGCATCCATTAGTAAGTATCCCTTTTAGGCTTTGTTGGTTTGTTAAAATCTGAAAATGTGTACCAATGAGATATTGACAACATTTCTTTGTGGCTTAGGTTATAACAAATTCTCTAACATAAACAAAAGCAGCTTGAATTTTGGGGCAAAGCTTCTTACTAAAGAAAGCCAACGAATGTCCCTTTTGGGATAACACTGCACAAATGACTCCTCTAGAGGCATTAGTTTCTACAATAAACAGAAGGGAGAAATTTGGAAATTGAAGAATATGGGCTTGGATGAGAACTTCTTTTGATTTTGTAAATGATATTTATGCCTTTGTAGACCATGTAAAAATTGATAATTTAAAGATATTCGTAAGTTAGAGGCAAGAGTGGCATAACCGCGTATAAATTTGTGATAAAATCCCGTAATACCTAAAAACCCTCGTAGAGTGGTGAATGAATTAGGTGTGGGCCAATCTAGATAATCTAACTTTTATCTAGGACGATGCACACTATGCCTTGATAAATAATATGGCCCAAATAGGAAATAGAAGATTGACCAAATGAACACTTATATTCCTTAAAAAATTGATTTTCTTTGAGCAACTAAAGAATAACTAATGAAGATGATCCATCATTGATGTACTGTAAATGAGGATGTCATAAAAAAATAGGCACAAATTGACAAATGTGAGGTCTGAACAAGTCATTCATGGCTGCTTAGAAATTCATAATGACAATCAAAGGTGCGGAAGGCTGTTTTATGACTATCTTCAGGAGCCACCCTGATTTGGTGATAGCTAGAACATTTTGTGAAAACACGAGTTGTAGTTAGCTAATAACTCTTCAATAGTAAGAATTGGGAAGTTGTCTTTAATGGTAATGGAATTTAATGCCCTATAATTGACACGAAATCTCCAAGTGTCGTCCTTTTTTTTTCTTATCAAAATCACTAGGGAAGAAAAGGAGCTAGTGTTGGATTGAATGATGCTTTCATCCAACATAGTGGGGAAGAGGGAGGTCATTGCTTGTTTATGAGCATGAGGGTAACAATATGGTTTGATGTTAATTGGTATGGCTTGGGAAAGAGAGGAATATGATGGTTCTCGGGGTGGTTAGGGGTAATCCGTGAAGGATTAAAAAGTAGTGTCAAAATTTTGGATAAGGTGGTGAACTTCTTTGGGGATGGGTTGACCAATAAAAGGCGAGGGGGTGGAAGGTGTATCTTGAATCATGAGTATATGGAAGGATGTAATGACATTTGTATGTATAAGGTAAGAAAGTTAATGAAAAGAGGTTGGATGAGGTTCAGTATCAGTGGTACCTTTAAGGGTAATGTCGGAGCCACCATGGGTAAAAGATAGTTGAGGAGTGGAGAAATATGCTTGGATGGGACCTAATGAGCGTAAACAATCCATTCCTAACATTATGTCAGCGCATTCAATAGATAGTAGGTAAAATGAAATTTTGGAAAGTTGGGATTGAATGGTAACAAGAACTTGAGGGAAAAAAGTGGAGCAATGAAGGCAGTCACCATTTCCAACCATAACAGAGAATGGTGTGGTAGGTACGGTGCATAATTGAAGGTGGACAACTAATCGAGGTTGTAAGTGTTAGTTTTGAAATGGTTGAAAAGCTAAGAAGGGGGGGTTGAATTGGCTAGTTAAAAACTTTAGGATATTTTTGCAAGCTAAAAACCTCCTTTAATTGAATCAAATAGATCACCAAGTTAGGATGCAAACAGTACTGGACTATACACTTTCAGTCGATCAAAAACAGAGTTAACAGATTGATTTTACTAAACA